>Ga0115011_10000208_pt1 | contig 54377 bp, 50 predicted proteins | sample TroAtlMetagenome_2_FD_88705 | JGI IMG/M metagenome (GOLD analysis project Ga0115011, IMG submission 88705) | Marine eukaryotic phytoplankton communities from Atlantic Ocean - Tropical Atlantic ANT8 Metagenome | ecosystem: Environmental > Aquatic > Marine > Oceanic | place: Tropical Atlantic... | reverse complement strand
GATGCTTATTCAGAAAGTAAAATATGCAAGAAGCGTGGCAATGTATGGCGACGAGAGCATGCAGACCTCAACTATTTTACTCGGAAAGAACAAGAACAAATCATTCTTAAATCACAAATAGGTGATCTTATTGAAGAATGGGGCAATTACATACCAAATGGTCATACACAACGTTTGCAAAATGATCCATTCTATGGAAATTCGACGATTCCGCCTCACAACGACCAACACTATTCAAAAGTGCGGCCATTTGCGGATGACGAATATAATTTCAGTTTTCGTCTGCGTGGCCAGGATTTTGAATTTTCAGAAACACCCCAACAAGTTGAAGACTCAATGACAATGAAAACTTTTGACGACATTGATTTGCGAATATTTTATTTCATACAAGCCATGGAAAAAAATAAGTGGCGAGAAAAGGTAGAAGGGATGTGGTATGTAATGGACATCAACGAGTTTTTGCAATGTATATCTGATTTGAGGTTAACAGTCAAGACAACACCAAGCGTAGAAGAACGATATTTGAAAAGAAACGATTATTATGACCACACAAAATTCAAGAAGGCTACAGATCATGAAAATTTTAAATCTGAGCTCAAAAAATATATAATTTCACCGACTTGGCTCAATCATAACAGTCCTGTATTTAATAACAGCAAATCTGGAGAAGCACACTTGGCTGAAGGAGCAGATGCCTCTCAAAGGTGTGGAGCTATCAACACAAATGATCCATTGATGCCCGTCTTACCAGATACCGAAGAAACTCGAAGAATGCGGTTCGGCATTGTATCAGCATTCTTTGATTGTCGAGATGGTGGAATGTGTGGGTATATGTGGGAAGACTGGTTGATGATGTTCTGGAATGATGAGCAGAACGAAGACCTTTTGTCAGAGAGTGAGGACGAGGATACAACGCTAACGAGTGAACCTAAAACAAAGGAAAAGAATGAACCTCAAACAAGCGGAAATCACCAATGCATCCGTCGACAAATGTCACAGAAACGACCAGACGATAAGACAGATCAATGGTCATACTTCGACAATTGTTGGTTTCGCATGCTCGAAGGAATCGAAGTGGAGTTTCGCAACATGCTATCGTACGGCTTGCGCAATTTGTTCAAGGGCTTTAAAGGGGCGGCTTGGAACAAGTGGGAAGACATGGAAAAACAAATGCATGCGCTACTGAGAGCACGACCGGATGCTTTGTCCGTACGCAGCCAGACACAAGGACCGTTGAATGTGGTGCCCCGTTTGAGCGTTCCGATAGACTCAAACAAGAAAAATTTGACAAATATGCTCATACGACAATGTTACAACGATATTCCAGAACTAGATAAAGTGTTAGCAGCATATGTTGACGAGTGGAAATGCCCAGATATGTATTTGTGGCTACAACTTGCTGGCATTCCCAATGTACTTGCATTGCATCAGCTGGGTAAACAATATGTGGCAGGCACAGCTCCAGCCACCACAACCAAATATTTTCCATTTCTCAATGCAGGCACAGTCTCAGAAATTGACGCCATGCTTCGATTCGTGGCACACGACAATCAAGTATTTATTTCACGTGAATTACCGACGCCGTCCAAACTTGTGGTGATGTCTCCAGATCTTATTACTGAGCTCTTCAGAAACGTGCTTGGACTTCCGAGCGATGTCGAACACATGCAAACTCCTTTACAATACAAACTACACATGCTTCTCGACCAACAGAACAAAACTTTTACTAGCATGTTTGGCACGCATGGCTATCTCAACTTAGGACCTTGTCGACCAATTATTTTCAGCATGCTGCAAGTGAGTTTACTGCACCACATTCTTACACACAGCCGACAGGATGCTTTGGAATCAAAAAAAGCGTTTTGGAACGATCATTTGTTAATGCTGTGTCAAGGCGACGAAGACATGCATCGTGATTTGATAGGACGCCAGTTTGAGATCGACCACGTTCTGCATGCAAAAGATGAATTTGACGTGCAATCTGTGTATTGCACCATTGGATGTAGTGCTGATACATGGCCAGCACGCGACAGCAATCAAGTTTTCTGGTCATTCCTGCCAAACAGACATGATGCGTTGGACCTCGATGTAACAGAGCCTCATTCTTCAACATGTACTGAGTGTGAATATATGCAAACCAACATTATGCCAGTCAGGTTCTGTAGAGAAAATCTACATGTGAGTAGTGAGTATAATCGAAAAGACTTGGCTACAGGTGGCATGGTCAAAACAGACAAAACCATTCCTGCAATTTTGGAACTCAATGATAGGTACCAATATGAAATATATCACGATGAAATGAGTGACGAGGTGGACGGGGAGAAATGTATGTGGCAACTCTTGATAAATTGTCGCCCACACATGAAAAATAAACCAGTGGAAAACGCGAACGTTCTGGAGTTGCTGAACGCCACCAGGAAAAAGCCAAGCAATGGACTTGACACTTTCACCGCAACATATAGTCCTCTGGACCACGAAGGATCTGTACAGGTAGACGAATCGTACGTAATACTCGATAAACTACCCATGCACGTCACTCCTTCAGATTTTTTTCCTCTGCCGGTTGCAGACATTTTCAAAGACACAGAGGAGTGGTGGGATGTGAAAGTAGGGCCCGAAAACATGCCTTCTTCAATATACGTCTCAGCAAATCAGCGAAGCTCGCTGCCTGCGAACGAAATACATTTCAGCACTGAACAAGGAGCCTACTACGTTCGCAGGTTTGTTGGTGTGCGTTGCTGGGCGTGGAAACGACTGCATGTCAAAGCCATGCTTTTGTATACCTGCAGTCGAGCATTGACGCACTGCCGTGAATTAACAGCATTGTTTTTACCCAGCGATCAAGAGTTTGCTGTCAATTACCAGACATTCGAACAAGTTGGTATTGTTCGCTCGTGTTGGCACACAGTCAAAACAGACGAAACATTGTTTGCCATCAATCGACCAGAAAACTTGCAGACCAATGCACAAATTTTACAGCAGGCAGTGGAGTTTGAATCACCATCCCAAAGCAATTGTAAAGATGCAGCTTCTGACATAATAAGTGAAAATCCATTATTTGAAATGGCTTTTCCAAAACATCGCGGTGAACGCGATGAACAGGCAACGCAATGGCCAAATATTCTAGTTCAACGAAGAACTGAAACAGAAAAAGCATCAGCATCAGAGACAACAAAGTCTGATACGGCTTTAGCAAAAGAGCAAGCATCAAGAATCAAGCATCTCGAAGAACAAATCAAAGACAAGACTGAAACAGCCAAAGAAGCACAAATATACGCTGAAACTGTGCAAAATCGACAGAAGGCAATCACAGCACAACACGAAAAAGAGCGAGCCCTTTGGGCAACACGCTATGATAGGTACCAAAAAACAAACAACAATGATATGGAAGCAAATTTGGAATTGCAAAAAAAAATGGGAGAGTTGAGCAAAAAATTGGAGGAGTGTGAACGCAATCTTGAAAACAACAAACAAGATATGCAAGCCAAAGAACTGGAAATTGAAAAGCTAAAACAATACATACAAGCATTAAAAGCCGAAATGTTGCTCCCACAAACAATACGAAATCCCACCAAGCATGAAAACGTTAGTGATGGAGAAACAGCAACAGAAGCGCAAAAAGAAGAGCATACATTGCAGGTAAAACGTTTAGCAGAAAAATGCCAACAACAGAACGCCAAAATTATAAGATTGCAAAATGAGCAAAAGCAATTGCAGCGGACGGAAGTAAATTTACGAGGTGAATTGAAAAAATTGCAACAAGCATGCCAAGAAGCAAAAGAAGCCACACAACCAAGAAGAAGAAGAAGACTCACCAGAGTCTCAGAATCAAACTCAGGATCTTCTCCTTCAGTACATGATTCTCCTCGTTCAGTACAAGATGAAGATGAGGCGGAGGCTAAATCAACTGATCAAGATGAAGACGATGAAGATGCAGAGGGTGGTGAGGCTGATGGTGAGGCTGATGATGGTACTGGTGCCCGAAGCAGTTATAATTTGAGAAAACCAAATCGACCACTCGTACAACCCTCAACTTCTACAGATAAACGAAATGAATCGAAGAACAGATTGCCTGGGTTGGTTTTGCGAGATCCAGAGGATATAAATTTCTTCGATCGCACAGAAGTATCAGATAATGATGCAGCTGGCATTGAAGATTTAGATGCAGACGATCCCGATATTGTGGTTCAAGAAGATCCAAACCGCTGTTACACGTGCCATGAAGAGTTTGCAAAGTCTTCAGATCATCGTACATGTACTCACTGTAAAGTATCCGTGCATTTAGCAGTCGAGTGCATGCGGAAATTTGAACTCGAAAGAGGTACATTTGTTCAAACAGAAGATATTTATTTCTGCCAGGTTTGTATGCATGTGCTTTCAGCCAAGGTCAATTACGAGAAGAATGAAGAAGAGCGACAATACGTTGCAGAACAAGCTAAAAAAATTAACAGAAAACAAGGAAAAAATGATGCAGATGATGTAGATGAAGATGAAGATGATGGAGAAGATATAGAAAATGTTAAACCGTTAAGTAAAGCGGACCGTGAAAAAGATGCAAGAAGAGCAGCAAGAGAGCAAAGGCGAAACCCATTTTTCCAAAAAGACAATACGAAAGATCTTAGGAAAGATCATGAAGTTCATCGAGTAGATGGCTCGGACAACAATCCCTGGCGTGATGACGAAGAAGAAACCCAAAACAACAAGGATTCTCCAGTTCACAAACGTCCAGAACAAGAAAACAAAAAGAAGAAAAAACGGTAGGTGTTTGACGAATTTTGACAATATGGTATTCACGATTCTTGCAATTCATGCCTGCAAAAAAAACAGAACCAAAGACTGCCGAGGTGCCTCGGGAATCATTGCATACGCCAACACAATTCAATTTGAAACCTGTGACGCATGCAGATTTGCTTAATGGCGTATATTCTGCCTTTTCATATGATAAAATTCCGCAGACATTTTATAATCGTGTGCGTTTGAACACACAGCGTGACAAACCCGAGCATGTTCAATTTATTTTGCGTATACACAAGAACAATACATTCAATTTCGCTACCTTCTGCAACACCAGATTATCTGACCTTTCAAAAATGCAATCATCACTTCATAAAGAAACACCAATTATCGGGATTGATCGTGGCATTTATGCTTGGTATGAACTGCATGATCAACACAAAGACGACAAATCCGATGATATACCTACAATTAAACAAATTGTTTATTCTCGTTCTCATCACAATCTGTTAACAAGCCGACCAAATGATCAACTCACAAATATTGAAAAAAAACACAAACGAGGAGAGAACATATTTGCACATTTGAGCTTTGCACACTGGACATCTTTCGCAGCATACACACATTCTTATTTTGCCAAACAATTGCAGTCAATGTACACCTTACCATTGACTGATGTTTTTGATGACAAAGAAGACTTCAAGAAATTTGAACCACAATTTGTTAAAAACGCTACAACAGGAAAAGTCATAGATGCAGATCAGGAAAGGGAGATAACGCAAAGACTCAAGCAAGTAATTACCCAGGACGGATTTGACAAGTTTTTGCTTTTCAATCAGTTCAAGTTAATTCATCAAGAATTGCGAATGAATGACAAATGGCATCGCAATTACGTGCATGATCCGCTTATTCAACGTATGCTAATGCAAATTATGCATCATGCTGATCTGCAATGGTAAACTTTTTAACATATAAAATAAATAATAACTCTAATTAAATGCAGTGCAAGTTGATTTACTATGGCACTAACGTTTCCAACAATCTCACCAGCAAAAATTATACATAAAAAGGAAAAGTTGAAAATTTCTAGCTGTGTTGTGAGAGCTGCAAAGTGAAAGACTATGGGAAAAATACTTAAGCATAGTGAAAGCCGAAGCAGAGCACCACCAAGTACCACGTGAGGCGCAGAAGACATTTGTTGCCAAGCACAAAACATAAAATGCACCCAACAAAACAAAACACAACATACCATGTGTGCGTAATCTAGAAACACATGCAAATGGAAGGTAATTAATAAACACATGAACGATACATACATCCACGACTCACAAACAAACTGATTAGTTTGCATGCGTGAGCGTACTCCGACTATCAAAGATGGCATCAAAACACAACACACGAATGCCGCCATGAAAGCATGTGCAACTAAAAAATCTTTCTTTTGATGGTCAGTACGTTCAGTTTGTGCGATAAACAAGTGTCGCGTTTCAACAAACATGAAGAGTGCACTTTTCAACCACCATGGCGATGTACGAGCAAAACTCATGACCTACCACTAAATACAAGTTTGATTTCAAAGACAATTAGATGTTTTTTTCTGCTGTATTATTTTCAACTGATTACATGCCAGGTGTTTGGCGCACCACCTTCGCATACCAATTCTGACAAGCCACATACTTTACCAAAAGCGCTTGAATCTGCAGCGTTTGAGGGTTGCTTGTAAGGTTGTCGAGCAACATAGCGAAAGGCTCCCACCAAAACACAGCAAACAAACCACAACCGAGGAAATAAATCAAAACACCACCGAGCTGGCTGTGGAAACAAAACAGAAAGATCTGTTTGATGTCCATATCCAGACAAAGAATTTTTTTGATAGCGTTGCATGCCGGCTGATTCGCATCTTGATCTGTAATCATGCAACAAAACGCAAACGTCATCGATGACATCAACATAAACTTCATAGCTGACCAGTCGTACAACCAGTAGGAAATTTGAAAAAGGACGAACTGGAAAGCAAGCAAGTCCAGTACATTGCGCCATTTTGCTACCGTCACTTCGTTTCCACCATATTCGTACGTGTTCTTCAGCAGGAACCAAATGATTGTGACCGTGTACATATTGTGCAGACTGAAAGTAAAGTCATGAAGGCCCAGTGCGGCACCGTAAATGCTGAGTCCACGCGTAAGCATCGTCTTAATGCACTGTGACACGCAACAGGAAACACACATCGCTCCTGCTCCCCAGCAGGGGGAGCATCGTGTTTTCACGATTAACCAAACGACAGGTATGAGTGTGATTTCCAAGCCAAGCGAGATCTTCATCAGCAGCATCACAAAAACCGGGTCGATCACGCTCTCCAGCGATTGGATGATGCCTTCCGTGATGCTTTCGGGCACCAACCAATTGTACAGCATGAATGATGCGAAGTAATCATGCAGTGCATACACAGCCCCGGCAATGACCGCCATGAGAAGCAAAACATTCCAAAGTTTGTTTCCTAACACACGCAACATTGTGTGTGGACAACAACAATACTATGCCTTAAATATTATTTTGTTCAAAACCCCCGCGACAAATACAATCCTCCACCTTCTCACTTGATTTCACAGAAGTGCTATTTGTAGGGCATGCATGCAAATCATCGTCGTTGTTCGGACAATAATAATTTTGTTTACATTCAACACATTCGGATATTGTTGATCGCCAATAACCTGCGTTGCATAAACACTGAGTAATTGTAGTTGATCCAACATCTGAACTGCTAAAATTCGGACACGCTTGTTTTGAATTCTGTCCTTCACAATAAAAATGTTCGGAGCATGTAACACACGTTTGACCAACACGCTGAAAGCCGACCAAACACAAGCATGCTTCTAATGAAGTTGCTGCAAGTGCTCCATACGTTCCGCTGTTTGACATGCAAGGTATACAATCGTTTACAGTGACAGATTGTGTTTGACTATTGAATGTATCAACTGCACAATCGAGGCAAATATTATCACCAAGCGTTTCTTTGTATTTGCCTGCAGCACACTCAATGCATACTTCGTTAAAAGCATAATATCCTGCATTACAATCACATGCGTCTATGGTCAATGAACCCGATGCTATGACAAAAGAATTGACAGGACAGTTTTCACATGACAACTGTTGTTGTAACGGTTGATATTTTCCACTTTCACATGAAGTACAAGGATGTACGGTCCACGAGCTTTTGTATTTTCCTGCTGGGCACGACACACAGTTGTCGTCGGTGTCTTTTTCGAAACCAGCGTTGCATAAACAGTCGCTTTTTTGCGTCGACCCAAGCAGTGATGTAGAGTGCATAGGACATGTTATACAATCAGTGCTTGCAGTAGATGATTGAAACGATCCAGGCGTGCACAGTTCACATTCAGCTGATCCGATTGTCACTTTGTAAGATCCTGCTACACACTCCACACACGGCCCACCGTCATTGCCCGTATATCCTTGATCACATTTACAATCAGTAATTTCATCACTACCAATGCTCGACACCGCATTTGTTTGGCACAAACCACACGCTTCATTACCAACACCTGCTTTGAACGTATTAACTGAACATTCTTGACACGTAGAATCCAACAAAAAGTAACCAGCATTGCATTTGCAATCATACACGTCGTCGGATCCTGGTACACTCTGAGAGTTGTTGACACAAGATAAACATTCGTTATTGCCAATTGCATCCTTGTACGTATTGCTTGCACATGCATCACAAAGTAGACTTGCACTGAAAGTATATCCAACATCACACTGGCAATCCGTCAACACCACAGAGCCAATTGATGATAAACTGTGTTCGTGACAGCTCAAACACGTATTATTTCCTATGAAATTTTTGTATGTGTTGACAGCACAAAGCTCACAAGCAGCACCGCTGCTTGTTTGACCAGCTTCGCACATACAATCTAAATGACTATCCGCGCCTACAAAACTGGTTGTACCAGTAGGACATTCAAAACAATTGAAATCACCTGCGTAAGGCTTGTAAGTACCCACAGGACATAAGCGACACAATACGTCGTTGGGTTCGTACCCCGCATTACAAGCACATTGGTTATTTACAGACGTCTTTGTGTCTGCACACTCCGTCACTCTATTCATATACACTGCAAGATCAATGTCGGCACTGAGTTGCATTGCAATTGTCGAACAAATGAAAACATTGAAAATCCAAATCGTTGAAGTTTTGAACATGTTTATTGGCAGTCTTGTTAAATATTAGCTTACAAGGACAAATTTGAATCCCATAGTTTCATTTTTTGCCATGCCATGAAAGTTGTCATGTACGCATGTATCACAGTACTTCCTTGTACTGGAAAGCCTTCGGCGAGTTGATTGACGTTTTTCCACATATGAGTCATTGGCCACCTTACGGATTGATGCTGGGTGTTTATGAAACATTCCAGCACCTCAAAAAAAAGAGTCCTTTTGCCATCAAATGTTTTGCCCAACATTGAATGCAAATGCTCTTCCTTTCCGTTATCATGTATGTACGTGTACAGAAAATCAAATGCACAATCTCGCACGATCATCCTTTCCTCTGCACGAACCAATGAAGCAAAATCTTCCTTGCTAATAAGATCGGTCTTTTTCAAAACCGTCAAACACCCTTCGATTGATGGTTGTAGTACTTCAAACAATTTGCAGGATATCAGAAAGCACGCGACAGATCTTGCTAACAAGAAATGGTCAAACAAACACGTATAGTGCACCACAGGAGTTCCCGAGAATGCATCTGCTTCCTCATATACAGAAAAACCACGCATTAACAGCAACAGCTTGTTCAATTCGACATCAACACAATTATGTTTCAACCACGCAAACAGCGTTCGCATACATTTAGTTTCTTCGCGCGCCACTACACTCATAGCAATATTCAAATCATGTGTGCGTTAGTGAGGAGCAGAAACACAAGGCGTACTTAAAGGACTTATAGAATTAAAAAAAAAAGAAATTGTAAAAAAAATAAAAGTCTTTGGTTCATATTCAAATTTGACAGAAAAAAAAAATGCCCCAGCGTTCCTTCACGAAAGCTAATGGAAACACTGCTCTGGCCTCTATTCAACACATTTTATCAGTGCCACAAAAAATCGATTTCAACAAGTACATGCGAACTGTTGTAGGTGGAAACTGCAAAGATGTGCTGGCGCTGGCAATTTGCACTTCAAAACTTCCACTAACACTTGGCAGTTTCAATGAACAAAAAACAAACGACTGGTGGCTCGCGAATTTCCACATTCTGTTTGTAGACAAAGTTGATTCTAACAACTTTGGATGGAGCAAAGCTCCTTATGACAACAAAAAGAAAATTGACAGAAATTTGTTGAAACCATTGTACACAGTAGACATTGATGGAGAATTTGAAAACCAGACGAGATTCTGGAGCTACAAAAAATGCAACAACAATATGAACAAAGGAGAAAGAGCTCCTGCCGTTGATGCTGAACAAAACACGACGTTTGTTCTTCGAAATCATACAAACTTGTCGTTTTTTCTGCGGGAGGAAGATTACAATGATACCAAGTTGATTGTGAAAAGAGTGTCAGAAAATGACGACAAAGAAACGTTGCCTGCATACTCATTCGTGATATTGCAACTGGCCACCACACACATGGACAATGTCAAAATGGGCAGAGGCCTGAAACTACGCAAAATTTTCGAAATTCCCGAAGCTGTCAGCACTGCATGTGTCCACTTTTTGCCCGAAACTGTAGAATTATTTGACAAATGCCACCAAACATCTGTGCATAATACTGCCATTGCAAAACAAATTGGTCGTGCTGATCAGGCGCTGGTACAATACAAACCGAATACATCCGCATTTGTGGACATCGACAACTTCAACATCAAAGACGGGAAAAAGTATTTCGAAATTTGCAATCAAACATACGAAAACGGAATTGACGGCCCGGTGTATGTCAGTGCCGAATGTTTGCTGCAGTGTATGCACACAAAAACAGTAGACAGAGCTTTGCGCATGCTTGACATTGCGTTTGCACACGAAGCCGTCACATGTTTTGTCGTCAACAAAAATTACCGACAGTCGAATGGCTTTGCACAAGTGCACAATTTTGAACTGGACGCAGGCAAGCTTTTGTTTCTTACGAACATGGTTGGATGTTTGAACGGTGATGTGTTGCCAAGTGTACCCAATTTGTGCATGAATTGGCAGCCCTCACCAACTGACAATTCGATCGCAACTTTGCAATGGTTCAATCCAGAAAAAACTATGGAAATTAGTCTGGAAGATGGCAGTCAAGTTCAGCATGTAATTTTATTTGAACTCATTACTGAACGCCAAACCCGTGTGAGTGACAATGACAACTCAAACTTTCACTGGTTCATGGATGATGGGACTGGCATGTATTATGTACTTCGCGCATATCATAGCAAATCCATTTCCGTGCAACAAGATGGACAGCTTGTGTTTGATACAACACCGAATTTGTACATAACGTGGCAACTGCGTCCTGAACTTAGCGTGCATCATTACGGCAACTCAACTGCTGAAGAAACACGCAGACGGCCAAAACGTAAAATCGACGAGCTTGATCACTTGAATCTAAACGTTCCCGTGCTTGTGCGACAATGAGTTAACACGCTAAACACATATAAAGGTCTTAAAATAACATGTTTAAAAGCAGGTATGTAATACTCATAATTAGCATGTTTTATTTCAATGCCAATGGTCTCAAAATATCTGTTCAAGAAGAAAGACATTGTGTACCAATTGTTGCATGGGACACATCACAAACAACCTTTTACAACACAGCGTATGATTGGACACATGGCTCCGATTTGAAAGATTGGAAATTTTCATGTGATTTACAACATTCATCATCGTCTGATCTGATCAGCATGGCACTACTCAGCAACATGCAATGCTGTGACATGTCATACAAAACACAAATTCACATTCCCGCATTCATACAAAAGCTTTTGTTGCATAAACTTTCCGATAATAAGTTAAAAAAGTCCATATGTTTATCAAAAAAAACTATGGTTGAAAAGGTTCAAATTGTTTCTGTCCCAATCATAGACACACTAGACATTGATCTGCACGCCAAAACACTTTCAGCCAAACGTGTCGGCTTTAGTATGAAAACCGAATTTGATTTACCTTGGTATGTGTATCCTTTCGAAACAGCAATAAGACATCACATAGAAAAATCGTTTCGAGAATACATACAAATTTTGACGGCTCACGTTTGTAATAAATAATTGGAAATTTCACACTCGAATTGTCTTGAGAAACTCGGCATTCAAAACCGGATAAACACCAAAAATGAGGGTGAGCGTAAACACGTACAAAACCACGCAATCAAGCAAAATCATCCATTTCATGATTTCAATACGTTCTAATATAAGATAGTATATAAACAACCTCAAAGTTATGCTATCATACAAACATGCAGTGTTACTGGCAGCGTTTCTGCTTTATGTGCATGCAACTGAAGCAAGAAGCGTGAAGTTTTTAACTCAAATCGTTTTGAATACGACAGCGACAGAAACTGAATTGAAAACAGATTTGTTAAATTGGATTCAAAATTTAAACACAATTGCACATTTTAGTTCAATTTATCAGTTGAGTAATATTTCTATATTTGAAGATGATGGTTAAAAAAAACAACTTGTTTTGAGTATTGTTGCACATGGTAATTATTCGCACGTTCTGTACACATGTTACATCATGGACATCAAGTGTTATCCGTAGCAGATCATAGCACAACGTTGCCTGTGTACGACTTCAATGTCAAAATGAACACATTCAAAACACACCAGAACAGTGAGGATGAACACAAAGCAGCATTAATCTGTCCCAACGATAGTGATTTTTTTTTACTATTTGTTGACACAGACAAATCTGTATACGCACAACCAGCTAACGAATCGTCAATCAAGTACAGCGTGCAATCACAATGGAACTTTCTGAATTGCATTTTGCCTGCCGATTCCGTGGTGAAAGCAATTGTGTACGAGGACCATACCAACACAATTCAAATGGGATTATTCGACATGTTGCGATGTGCAGGCATCAACCACACACACAAAGATATACTCTCGCGACACGCTCTGTTGCATAACACATACTATAACTCAAGCCCGGACGTGGCAAGCACAGTCAAAATGCACTGGATAGGATTTGAATCAGTGTGTTTGCAATATTTATTACACAACAAAGAACTTTTACCATTTCCAACCAACAGTGTTTTGCGTGTTCAAGGTGATATATGTATGAAAATATTGACACCAATACCTGTATTCTTTCAATCTAATGTTCACAAAAACCGCGTTTGAAGAGACTTGAGTATGAAATTGCTGGTAAATGCTCGTAAGCACCAATGTGTATAAACTCGTCCCAGCTTTTTTCAAATAAAACTTTGGTCATGTCTTCTTTGTTGACCCAGTATTCAATCATATTTACTGGTCTGTAATTTGTTGTTACATCCACCCAACTGCAAAATGTTGACGACACAGCTATAGCCAAGTTGACAAATTTATGCACCATTTTGTTGTCAATAAGGATTTGTACATGGGAAGCTCGCAATTTCCAAGTTCTTTGTAATGAATGCAGTGGAACAAAAAAATTTTTTAAACACGGTAGACATAATAAACGATGTTCACAATTTCTTGCGGTGTAACTTTGTCGCGATTTATGACGTCGTTTACACACCCTACACATAAAAAAGTTTGCCATCATTGAAAATTCTCTCACTGAAATCCTGAGTGAGTTTGTTAGGTTATTCACGTACAGTACAACAGGCATTTTTACCTTGATTTGATCGGTTGCAACGTATTTTGTAGCTAACAGTCGAACAGAATAAGAATCATTATAAAATTTAACACCATCAATACGCCACTGTAGGAATTGAACTAAATGACACGTTCGATTTTTGATATTAGTTGCACAATATTTGTCCAGAACTAGTAATGAATGTTGCAAATGCACATCAATTCCAGACACTGGATAAATGTGCGATGAAAAGATGAAGTGTGCAAGTGAGTCTGTGTGTAAAGGTAAGACACATGTAAGTTCGCGCAGTGATTTATCATACTCAAACGGAAAAGTTTTCAAACATCGACCAAGCATGAAAGTACGAGACGCCGAAAATTTGTTGTGACACACAGAGTCTACTAGTTGCTTGGCCAATTTACTGACCATGCTAATTTTTAACAAGGTAGCTGATTGCACGTGCACATGCAAAACAGAAAACACATCTGGTTGTAGCCAAGGTGTGCTGACCATCCTAGAATTCATGGCAATGTTTTTTTTAATATTTTCAAAAGACTTTAAAAAAAAAAACAAAAATTTCCAAGTCATATAAATATATGCAAATATCATGACTGTTCTGACGTTGAAAATATTGGACATAGTACACGTCGACACTTACTCCGTACTCTTTCAAGCAACACAAGAATCCTACAACTGCCCACTTCTGTATAAACTACATGACAAATCACAGCTATACATATTGAAACAAAACTTGCAAAAGTTGGTCGATGCACAAGTTGAGAGAATTGTGGACAAATTTATACCTTTAGTGACATTGATCAGATTTGAGGTATTTGTGAATCAAACAAAGCCTGAATCACGTAAACGGCCTTGTCGACCTGCATTGACAGTGTGATACGATGTCGAAACTCATATTCAAAACGACACAAGACGACTTGCTGTATCGTATTGAAGACAATCAAACTGCCAATACAATGCAAGAATGGCTGTCGCATTTTGAACAAAAAGGAATTGAGATTGTGGAAGTATCCAGTACACCCATGAACAATACACGCGTGCTCAAGCAAAAAAATGCGTACATCGCAAATATCTGTGGAAAAATATCACACTATTCAACCAAGCAAATTTACAGAGACGAGATTTTGCCGTACGTACAAAAGCTTCAAAACCGCTTTGGTATTTTTAGGTGTTTGTACAGTCCTTTATGCAACTTTCACACGGGATGCGTAGGGCAAATTACTTTGTTTCGTGGAGCTAAATGTAGCGTTCAAATTCAAGAGGCGATTGTTGAAGCGTTCGCACAAGATTATATTCACAGCATCAAAGTGCACAATATCATGGCAAGCGCAAGAACTGGAATTCCAATCGCCAGTCAAAACAAAATGATTGGAAAAAAACTTTGCACTGTTTTTGAATGCAAAATGCATGCAGCATTGGACGGCGACGATTGTATGTTTATACATAGTTTTTTTCTACAACTCTGGTCCAAACAAATTGAGCAAGAGTTTCACTTACAAGAAATATCCACCGTACGGGTTAACATATGCCGTACAGGTGTGATTAACATGTTTCTGTCAATCCGTGGCGGTGTACTTTTACACAATAAGGCAGAAAATCTGTACATGCCATTATTTGAAGAAATTTGCAAGCAAGTTTGTGATGTAATTTGAGTAAGATGGATGTTTTTTTGCATGTTTGATTAGAATGATATTTTTGAAAAGAGTACAACAATGAATGAGAATCATTCCTCAAATGGATGTCACATAAATTTGAAGCAGCAAATGTGTCGCTCTTGGCAATCGTTCATGGTTGTTGTATTTGGCATCAGCCAACAAGATTCTTTGGCAATTGCTCAAGTGGCTTTGGACGACAGCATTGCTCAGATTAAAGAATCTGAACAAAAATGTACAAAAGAATTACATGAAATTGTTATTAAAGTCAAAAACACTCACGTGAGAAAACGTGCTTCGATGCCCGTGGATTTGCTGCAACGTAGTAAATCTTTGCGTGAAAGTTTGGGGACATTACACAAAAAACGTATTGCTTTAGAAAGTCACAAAGATCAAATTGAAACTAGCAAATTGAATCAAACTTTATTGCATTCAATGAAACACACAAACATTGCTATGAAATCACTGGGCGTAAACATTTCTGATGCTGACAATATAATGCTTGATCTTGAAGACACAACTAGTGAACTAGGAGAATTGCAATCCACATTGTCAACGAAGATGAGCAGTGATATTGATGACGTGGAATTGGAAGAAGAATTGCAGTTGATGTTATCTGAAGACGCCATGTCCTTCCAATATGCCAAAACAAGACCCTCCAAAACAAACGCCAAAACACAAGCTAGTGTAAATGAAGTCAAACAAGACAACGCACAAACTGAACAATTGCCTGAAACGACCCAAAGCGAAGCAATTGAATGCAGCAATGTCAAATCAGAACTTGTTCACTCTGCACCATAACAACTGCGCGAGATATTTTTCGACCAAAAGCTCCTTCGAGTATAGGACATACAGAACAAACGCGCATTTTTTGAACAATTTGATTGTTTTTGTTCTTAATAAACAAACATTCTTCAGGCATTAAATACAATCGTTCTCGCTCAACACACTTAACTAATACGTGTATAGGATCAAAACTTACATGCTTATTGGATGTAAACTTCTCTTTTGGAATAAACAAATACAACAACTCATGCTGTGTAGATTTGGTAACAAACCGTGAACAATTTTTTGCCCGCAAACCATATCGATTGATCAACGAAACAAAATTTTTGTTTGGAATTGACAGTATTGTTCTTTAATACCCCCTCGTAGTCGCAAAACCAAATGCAACGTAGATTCTTTTTGTATGTTATAATCCTCTAATGTTCGGCCATCTTCAAGTTGTTTTCCAGCAAAAATTAATCGTTGTTGATCAACAGGAATGCCTTCTTTATCTTGTATTTTGCTTTTGACCATATCAATTGTATCTGAAGATTCAACTTCTAAAGTAATGGTTTTTCCTGTTAGTGTTTTAACAAAAATCTGCATAAGTGTTTCAAGACGTAAATACTTTCTGTAACAAGCAATTGCAAAAAATCGTATTTCACAGAGAAATCTACAATGCCATTTTTTTCGTTACAAGACAATACATTTCCATTTTTGACCTTGGCAAATCACAACTCACCGACGACGTGGGACTATGGAATCTTCTATCAAATGCAATTATTTGCTCGCTTCATCAGAGTCTCGAAATACAACGTACAATATTGGAGTATGATAACATCAGCAAAAACTCTCAGTTTACCATCTAGTTGGAACAAACAGGAATGCATGCCTTACTCCGAGTCGATGTGTCAAGTTGTAAATGATGCTGATATGCTGTTGTTTCCAACAAACGTAGTTGATATGCCATCAGACTGGTCAACGCTTAAGCTACCAAAGTCATTTGCAAGTAACAGTTTGAACATGAGCTGTACAACTCCCAATGCTAATCGTCAATTGACGTTCAATGATCACAGATATGAAATTTCGTTGTGTGATTTAATTGACGGCAAGCTAGAATTTGTTTATGATGTTGACGATGGTTTGCTATTTTGGCGCAAGAACGATTTCAGTGACACGCAATTGATTGTTACAAGCATTCTGTCACTGTACCTGTTTACGAAGGTGTGCGAACATTTTTTGATCTTACTCACAAAATCTAGTGAACGACCTCAGTTTGAACACGGTACTTGTACATTGCCATTTTTACTGGCCTGTTACTATGCTACTATACATCTATTGCAAAAAACATACCTGTTAACAGATGAAGAAAATTTTACACAAGTTGTTATTTTGATCTATATTTTGACGTTCAATGGTATCAATTTACTATCAACTTATACTGCAACAAAACTGTCGGCTGCCAGCTACGTATCCATTGCATCAACAACTTTGTGTTTATTTTTACTCACGAGTCACATGCATTCAACCTACGACACACCATTTCAACAACTTTTGAATTTTATTTTTGGAGCTCGTATGCACCTGAAAATATTCAATTACATTCGCATTCACTCGCACGATGCAAGCACGCCAAAACGATTCACACTGGTGAAACTGTTTCATATATTTGTTGACATGTTTGTGTTTTTATGTATACATGTGAAAATCGGTCCAGTTGTGGCGCAAACCGACATGCAAATAACAGTTAATTCATGCAACATATTTTTCTTAAGCTTGTTGGCCGGAGCAATTCTTCACTCAATTCAACATGAAAGCTGAATACTAGTGATGATGATGATCAATATCATGCAGTGGCACTTCTGCGTGTTCAATATGGTCACCGTAATCAGCAACGTAACCGTTTTCACAAACACAGTGCAATGGTTCTGAACTTTGGCGTTCTGAGGTAGAATGTGCTGGGCAATGCTGCAACGTATTGTTCACACAGATAACGTCTTCTGCACATGCAAAACACGGTAAGGTATAATCAATAGTACAAGGCCCATTTTCATTCAACGTTTCGTTTCCGGTCCAAATACAACCCCGCCACATTCCCTCGTGACATACACAATTCTCGATTTGCAATGATCCGCTCACACTGGACGAATTTTCAGCACAAGCCTCAATCGCTAAACCACCACTGCAAAAGTGATTCGCTGGGCATTTTTGACAAAGTGATCCTGATGACACAGCGTAGTAACTCGGCAAACATTCACAAGCATGCACATCGTAGGACCCGTGTAATGACGTGGCGTGCAGCATGCATGGAGACAATGTGGAGCCACCTGGACAGTAAAAGGACACAGGGCATTGTTCACACGGACCGCCGTCTGCGCCATGAAAGCCTGGCTGACAAACACATGAGGTCAAATCTGAGCTGTGCATTAAACTACTAGAAGCGTTAGGACATGCGGTACACGTGGTTGCTGCTGTGCTCTCTTGATAAGTTCCATTTAAACATGGCATACACTCCATTCTTGGCGCGTATTCCACAGCATACGAGCCTACATATGTGTAGTCAAACGCCTGAAAATATCCTGCTTCGCAAGGCGTACACGACTCGTGAAAAGTTCCTTCTGCACCAGGTATGCACACGCAACGACTCGCACTGTCCAGTGGTCCTGAAATTACTGCTTTGCTGAATTCCGCACACTGGGTGCATTCAAGTGTCACACCCAGATCAGAAAAATGATTGGTCGGACATGGCAACATCGTTCCATTTCCAGGACAAAAACTTCCAGCTTTGCAAAGCTCACATACAAACACGTCATCAAACAATTCTTTGTCAAACCCAGCAGCACACAGACAATCATGTACGTTGGAAGATCCCAAGTGGTTATGTGAAGAGTTTTGCGGACATACAGAACACGGTTGCTGTTGATGTTGCACAAGTGCCAGATTTTGCCACGTTCCAGCTGCACACAACACACATTCTGTTGTGCCAGTCTGCACAGCGTACGAACCTGCTGAACAGTCTACACACGTGTTTGCCAACACGGCAGCAACCGCGATTGAAAATTTACCAGCCGGACAGTCGTCACAATAAGAACTGTTTGCAGTATCTTGAAATTTACCTGCTGCACACTCCGTGCATTCATAATATTGTTTTAAACTGTTTTCGTCGAAGACGAACTTGCTTGAAAATCCCGATTTGCACACACAAGCTGATTGTTGTGGGGATCCTGCTGCACTTTCTGTATTATTTTGACAGGGTACGCAGAATGCATGATTATCCGCCGCATGGTCCACATTGTATGTATGAGGTGGACAAGGCTCACACAAATATGCAAAACTATTTTGCCGGAAAGTACCAGGAGCACAAGCAACACACGTGTCACCGGGATCACCAGCATATCCAAGATTACATTTACAGTCCTCCACAACAGTTGATCCGGCTGCTGAGTTGGCATTGACATCACAGTCATACATACATGCTAATTGCGCCAAGTCGGGATTGTACGTATTTTCCGGACATTGTACACAGACAGTCTGATTGGAAATAGCATTGTAAGTACCAGCAGGGCATGGCAAACATCTGTATGTGCCAGCCAAATCGCTGTCAAGGTAATATCCAGCTTCACACACACAATCAGAAAGTTTTACACTGCCAACACTCGACGAACTATGCTCGACACAAACTGCGGGTTCCACATTGCCTCCCACGCAAAATGTATCTTGCGGACACAACAAGCAAACTTCGTCGCCCAGCCATGATTTGAAAGTTCCAGCTACACACGACATGCAAGTGCTGTCCTCTGCATCTGGTGTAAAGCCAGCATTGCATAAGCAATCATCATTAGACACAGCTCCTGTAAAATTAGTATTGGCATTATCTTGACAGACGGTACAACTGTCATTGGTTACACTTGTTTTAAAAAACCCAAATGAACAATGCTGACACACAAAATTGCGTGGTTCAAAGCCGTCAATACACACACACGCGCTTACATTACTTGCATTTGAGTATGCAAATGTTGTCGAGCCGAATGGACATTCAACACACACAACACTACTCTGGTTCAAGTAAAAACCCGCTTCGCATGATAAACATGTCAAAGGTTCAAACTCAGCACGTGCTAATTCAATTAAAGCAAGTAATACAAAACACCTCAACTCAAATTTCATAACACATTGCATCAGATATACGAATTTGAAATGGCTCGTAATAAAAAGTAATTGTGTTTGACAATGTTGACAATTTGCCTGTTTTTATGGACATTGTATCACAAAACGAATTGCATGCGTTTTCGTCAATGATCATTGCGAATATGCCGTATCCACCCCTCCCTGTTGTGGTACTCAATGACGAAACACAATCAGAAAGCATGGCGTCCTCACACGACATCTGGCAACGAGCAATCATTGCGGATTACATAAACCAAACAACCAAAGAGCATGACAAAACATTGGAACTTAAAAAAAATATTCTCAATGAACTTATGTATGCAATGCAAACATTTGTCGTCAACTTGACTCTTGACGAGCGACACAACAAAAAGATGCATGAAACTAATATTGCAAAAGTGTATGAAATATTTTGTGCTTCATTTCGCAATTATTTTCTTCAGTTTTACAGCAACACATCACAAGATTTGAGATTCTACTCAATGCATCACGTGGCTGCCACAGATAAAGTTGTTGCACAAGCCCAATCGCATCTGAAAGCTTCATTTCTGTTACATTCAGAAACCGACAAATGTTTGAGCAATAACTACAAAGATATTATTTCAATGTACGCATTTGAATTGGGTGATTTCGACGATGTTGACAAATAATTGAACAAACATTATCTCTTTCTTTTTTACATATAAGAACGTACAAGGTATGAGTGAATTCAAATACGTATGTTTGGTAGAATCAATCATTTTTACATGTATACTGACTTTATTGCTGACATTCAGATTTGATGTTTTGAAATGGAGTGCAGATGAATCCTGGCCAGTATTATCCACAGCTTGTTTAATCATACTGCTATACACATACATATTCATAACTCCAAGTGTTTTCTTGTATTCGAAACAACTGTCAGCTGAATTCATAGAATTCGTATCAACGGCAATTAGTATTGTACTTAAATTACTCGTTGTTCTGTTCAGTTTGGTGTTTCATGTTGGACTGCATTCAATTTTTATTGAAACCAAGGAAAGACAATTGTTTTTATGTCAATTACTTGCCACCGAATGTAACGTACAGAGTGAACAAGTGTGGTCTAACACACACACTTTCGTGTATGGTTTCTTTATCATACCTATTACTTTTTTCACGATTGGTTTACTTACACACGTTGCATTTAGTTTTGAACTGCCCACGAAATACACCCCTTGGACACTTTGCATGAATTTGGTGTATTTAATACTTGCACACGTATTTCTCACACTTGAATACAATTATGACAGAGCATGTGCAGATGATTGTAAGTCACCAAGCACGTTTACTACAAACGTCACTGTGTTTGACATGAAACCACAAGCAGAGATTGTTACTTTTTTTTCCGTAACAATAGCTGGGTTGGTGCTGTGTGCAACAGATATTTTGTATTCATTGTATGTCAATATGCATGCAAACACAAAGACAAACACGCGAACGGCATGCTTGCAAACAGCTGTTGTTCGTATTTTGCAACTGGGCAGTCAAATTGTTTACACTCTTTTACAACCCATACCAATTCCATATGTTAATCTATATGCACACATAAGCCTGTACGTGTGTTGTATCATTTCAGATCTTATCAAAATCTACTTTTTTGAACTATCGAAACAAGCATCCACTCTAGAAACCAAATTTGAAAAAGTGGCGATTGAACCTATTGAACCTTTCGCTTTTGACAACACAAAAAAAATTCGCCTGAACGTGCACAGCCGGGCGCTGTGGTCAGGCGCTGAAACAGTTTTACAAACATCTCGCCACCAATTACAAAGCAAAAAAACTAAGTAGTTTTATGTTTTTTCTGCTTGTGTGCACACTCGTGATTGTGCTCGGCATATTTTTGCAAAAAAATAAAATGGTTTGCCACGAAGGCAAAAAAATTGCCGTTGCTCGCAATGCTCATCAAAGATTCCCCGGCATCCAATCTTTGTTTCACCTTGAGTTCAACACTGAGTTCAACACCCGATGCATCGTTCATTGGTAGCATGCTTTGATCATTTTCAAGCATAAAATTGCAAAAATCCAGGTTATTTTGAACGAATGCAGACATAATGAATCTGTACACGTCATCAGCTGTCATTACAGCTTGGTAACTTAACTTTTTAGTTTGCATATCAAACAGTTCGATGAATTGAACGCTGGGATATTTGCCATTCGAAAAATCAGGCAATATGCAAGAATTTGTCGCATGATCCATCAACATTTTTTCTTTATGCTTTTTAGACGTTGTTGCTGGATACATCGCATGCCAAACGTCACAGACATCATACCAAACTTTGCAATAGCCTTCAGCTTTTTTGGTGAACACGGTCAGAATGTTGTCTTGTCGTTGCATTTGATCATGCTGAGCATTGATAGGTTGGCATGCAATTGGTTCCAATACATTGTTTTCATCATTTTCGTCTGCAGCTAACTGTAAAGCTGTCAACATGTACATAATTGAAACAAATTTGAAATTGAACTCAATGCCCGCAGGTTGGTAATTTGCAAGTGCCAATGGCGCACTTGGCGTGTATTTGTAATTCCAAGTCAACGCCATGACAGTACGATTCCATAATTCTTTATTTCGCTGCTTTAAAACCTGCTTCACATCTTGTGGAGGTGACATCCACCGATCGCTTGACTGCGACATGTTTTTTAGTTTTTTTTTGCACATTCAAAGACCTTAATCATTTTCTTACAAACATTGTGTATATTACAATTAATTTGTCAATGAACGTATTTGATGCTCGCCTCACAGACGTCAATTTGAGCTGGAACAAACACTTAGCAACTAATGATTACACTGCAAAGCCTAAAGAAATCAATGAGACAACAGAGAACGCTTGGTCGAAGTGTTACAAACACAATTCAAAGCTTACGCTCAGCATTTTTACACTGATCCTGCTCATTCTAACGCATATATTTTTTTTTGAATTGTATCCTTTATGGATCCTTGTTTCTATGAACGTTGTGTTCATTGATCCAGCGATCATGGTTCACGTGTGCACAGATTCTCAACAGCAACCACACATTATACTGTTGCATTTTTGTGCCTTCGCAAATTTTCTAAATTACATACAACACCAAAAAGATTTAAAGTATCTGTATTTTGTAATATCTAGTATTATTGCGATACATATACTGTTTTTACGCTCAAAGCACAAATTGCCGATTGCTCGTTTACACTACATTATAATAATTATTAACATCACATGTGCTGTAGTACTCAGATTTTTACCCACATTGACAAATAATAATGTTGGCTCTGACGTGATACTACTCTTACTGTGGTTGTTCAATGTTGTGGTATACTATTTGTATAAGTCGACTCAGGAGGTATAAAGCTAGACAAAATTGTGAGAAGTTCAGATGTTTGCATACCAAAAACTCGCAAACTTTCTTCGTTATTCAAAATTTTAGCATGATCCGATTTAAAGCCCAGATCAACCCATGCAGACAAAGGGAAACCAAAGCAATGCATAATATCAACACTTAAACCCTTTTCAAGAAGCTGTTCATACGTTACATTCATAGCCAGCAAATCGTTGACCGAACATTGCATTTGCCACAGTTCTGCAAGATCAACGCCAAAATCAGTGATTGGATTAATAGGAAAAATTGTCATGTCATTCAAATCCGAAGTTTTCAATCCACCTCGATTGATCCACTCATGTTTGTCAGGCTGAACTCGTTTCAAGCGTTCGGCATCTATTCCATACGATCGCAAATGACGCCAAGTGAACAAATGTGTTTTGACAGCTTCCCAGCTTAACGTTTTTACGGGTTGAGCAAACCATCCAAAGAGATTGACACTTTCCTCAGCTGTCAAAATAATTACACCCATTGTACTTGAAACCTCGCGTATATAGATATTAAAATCTAATATTTTATTTCCGACAGAATCCACAAGTACATGACAGATCAAGTTTATCAGCATGAAACAATAAACAAAAACGCGTGGAAATCTTTTGTGGATCGATTATATGACGTGCAAACACAAATTATTCGTTTTGTTGAACAAATATTGTACACCGTGGAATGGCCTGAACCGCATGTGGACGCTGTATGCATGCACAATTTATGGTTACCACACAAATCTGATTTTGCAAAACATTTCAAATGTCTCACAAACGACGAACATGAAGCATGGTGTGATGATGCAGCTGCACGTTTGGTTAACACTCTCAATCGATCAACCAATTTGTATCTGGAAGTTATTTTTTATTATTACGCATACACGGATCATTGGAGTCTACACACTGAAACACTGACTCCTAATATACGACATCTTACAAGTATTTTGCGAAACGACATTATTGTTACCATATCCGGTGCATTACCCGTACACTGTGAGAGCTTCAAGTACACTTTGATATATGAGTTGGCGAAGCTGCAGTTTATTTGGTGGCCAAGTCCATGTAAAACAGAAATTATCTGTCTTGATAAGCATGAGTTTGCCATGATGCAGCTTTCGTTCGCCATGATAACACATCCCAAGCTTACCGCAAACAAATATACGATTTACCTGGACACACACATTATCGAATACATTTTTCTGATATTGACTAATCAATCATGTCGTCAGTATGCTGCATTTCACCATTTGCATGCATGATGTTCATTATCTGATTCCAAGCGAAACGCGAAATTAATTTCAAATGCCGCAGTGCATGCAGTGTTGTTCGCAAATTTTCTGTGAATCTTGACCAACGCGCTTGCATCCGATTAATTTGTATAGCAGTTTTCGACAACTTAAGCAGTAGCGAATTATTTTCTTCTCGTAAACGAACTACTTCTTCATGCAGCGTTCGCTGTGACTCATGCATCATAGCGAAATTTGTGAGATTCAACTCCATACCAAGCAACAATTGCGCTGACGCTTGTTCGTGTAACATTTGCAATTTGAGCTGATGAAGTGCAAGCAAATCTTTGTTGCGTGCAGCATGTAAAGAACCATGCCAAATCGAACCACATTGTATTCTGTCCAAACAAGTAATCATGGCACTGTCCATGTATTTATCAAATCTACAGCATCCAGCAGACATTTTGAATAAATTTAAACAATGCGTTAATAAACCTTCAATGATATCTGCTTCATTTTGACAAGCAGCAATACTGTTCATATCAAATCCGACACGACGTTTTAAGCTGGTTTGTAAATGTCCGTGTTCTTGTAATATTTTGAGGAACTCGGAGTTGTTGCACGACGACATAACAATACAACCTTCCACCCGTTGTTCTTGTACCAACGAGAGATGTAGCAGTCGCGGTTTAAATAAAGAATTTAAAATTTTGAAAACCATTTGCATTGTTTCGTGGTCGCGCAGAAACGCCCAGAATCCTATTCCAACTTCATCCCCACTAAAAGTTTTCTTGTTTATCAACAGATTCCAATCTTTCAAGAATTTTTTGGATGTCAAATTTTTCAATTGTTGTATATTTTGATGATCACATGTTTCATTGCACTGCATTTTATGTACATATGTTATAATACATTTTTTCAAATTGGCCATGTAACTTGACACGACACCGTGTTTGAATTTGCTCAGACACATTTATTCATTTTTCATTTGAAGCACTATGTTCGGTTTGCATTGTCATCACGTGCAAAACATTCAAATTATGCTGTAAAGTATTTCGTTGTTGTGTAATAATTTGCTGTTCATGCATTCGCATCAATATGATTTGCAAATATGTTTCCATTTGTTTAGTTGCTCTTTCTTGCAGTTTTTCGTGAATATGCGGTGCTTGCACGTTAGCTTGCTTCAACATTCGCTTCAGGTTGGATGGCGTTTTGTCAACATGTTCTGATTTTGACGACATAAAAAACATGACTACAAATCATTTACTCTCAAATCAGATTGCTTGCTTTGTTTCGAATTGTTGTGTAAGCATATGGTGTATTCAATGTAAATGCTTGACTTGATGTGGGTTGCTTATTTGTCGACATCAACATCTTTTCCTGCTTCAATGATTGTGACGATGCGTGCTCTTTCACAACACGGTCTACAATGAAATAAGTGAGAAGAGATACGGATATCAAGACCATGGAAGTGTGAATGCTTCGATCAAACTCACACACAGTTCGTTTCAAACTTAATTTGTCGGTTTGAAAGTCATATACGATTTTCAGAGCATTTTCATCATTTTGATGTCCACTCACCACACGACCAACAAACGCCCATACCAACAATACCGTGATGACATTCTCAGACCACTCGTTGGTTTGCACCAAGATTTCAGCATTATTGTCAAACTCCATTTTCTGCTTTAACAAACGCTGTGATTGTGCCAAAAATTGTTTGATTAGTTTATTTTCAATGCACTTGTCGGACTCGACACATTGTTCAAAACTCATACTCGAACCCGTTTTTTCCACAGTAAAAGCACTCACTGCTTTCCACACATCACAACATCCAATTTTTGTATGTGTAGAATTAAATCCCAGCACAGTGCTCAACGAACTCATCAAGAACAAGATGACGTTAACAAATTTTACACGTACAAACATTATAATCTCACGTCTGTTTTATACAATGTCGATTTCTTATGACACGAATAGGCTGTTACATGAGCAAGTACATCACAAACTCATACGCCACAGCACAACTTAGTGTTGTGACTATCAGAACAAAAGTTGTACTGCTTGTCAACACATCACCCCCCGCATTTCGATGCAAAAAAGACGGCGGCGCAGACGCATATAGACCGAACATATTTATCAATATTAAAGCCAACAAAACCCCAACCCAGAAGAATGCAGAATGCACTCGCTCGTGTTCGCTTTTGCCCAAACCTTGTTTTGGTAACAACATAACAGCCCAAAAATTCAAAGAAGATGCTATGATCAAAACTGTCCATTCCAACAGAGCAGCCGCTGTATCTGCATTTCCAAGCCACAGCATAAAAAAAATGAGAGACGAGAAAAAATAGGTAAGAATATCCAACACATACATCGTTTTGAAAGATGAATTGTTCAAATTTGTCGAGGCCATCCAATACGCATACACAACACACAAATGTAATAGAAAGAAATCGATTATAGCATTTACTGCAAAAAACACATGTAGAAATTGTTCTTCAACACGCCCTGCCCCAAACCAATTAAATGCAGATTTGCGCACACCCGCATTCGTAAATTCCACAACACATGCAACGGAAAATACTGTATGAAACAAAAGAAAATGAAACGTAAGTTTTAGATGCAGTTCGCAGTGTACAAAAGCAATCCAAACAAACCACAGTGTTACCACTTGTGTAAACACTGCAAGAACAAATAACCATGGCAAAATATTAGCGCCCAAATAATTTGAATGCATACATGTATACAGTTTGTCACTGACAAATTCGAACAAAAAATCATCGTCCGGCGTGTTTTGTGCACCACCACAAGCCCCAGCATATAAACTGAGACCACAAGCAACACATAACATAAAGGAAAGCGCTGCTATAATTTGTAATGTATTTTTATCAAGCATACGTTGACACTTACTTAAATAAAAAAACCATGATTCCATTTGAGTATAACTAAACACCCACGTCCATTAATGCGCACCCGCTTGCTTCGACCAGCACGCGAAAACTCCACACCAAAACAAGACAATCTGTTTCACGACATAGACATTTTTAATAGCATCCCAGAAAACTACACGCAGATATCATGCATTCATAATCTTGTTGGCACCAGTCGCATATACAGTGCCCTAGAATGCCTTAACTTGACAATTATTTGTCAAATGCTTCCCAACAGTTACTTTGAAAAACAAAAGTTTGCAGCCATCACTATACGACTGGCACAGCCATTTTGCACAGTGTTATTGTTTACATCTGGAAAAATGGTGTTGACTGGATGCAAGTCGTACATGGATTGCCTACTTGCGGCACTTACAATCAAAATCAAGTTACAAGCAATTTTTCTGGGACTCAAATTCACTTTAGAACGTATATCTATTCAAAATATAGTTGGCAATGCTAGTCTCAATCTGAGCTCAGATCAGACGTTGAATCTGAGTCAGTTTTATCAAGATCATAACATTTTGTGCACATACCAACCAAATATGTTTCCTGGTTTGATCTACCGACCTTCGCACGTGAACATTGTGTTGCTTTTGTTTTATTCAGGCAAAATCGTAATAACAGGTGCTAAAAATATGCAAGACGTGTACACTGGATGGAAACTATTACACGACATGGTTGTAACGTACATCAATCATTCTAGGCCTCGGGAAACGTAGGCAAAACTTCTGCCACTTTTTTGTCAATTGCATTTAGGCAAAACTTCTGCCACTTTTTTGTCAATTGCATTTACCAGGCTTGTGGTCTTCGGATCTGAATAATTGTATGTGCAATAAATATCCAACATCGTATATGCCATCGCGTGGGTTTTTTCATTAATCTCCAACACAATGTCACGAATAAAAGTCAATTGAACTTGCAATGCCTTGTTCGGCTGCTTGTCCGGGGAGACAGTACCACGCGCACGGAGCAACTCGTTTAATTGTTGGATTTGTGCAACAAGCTTTGTTTCTTGGAGTCTCGGCATGTAATAATGTGTGAACATTGGATTTAATCGAATTTCATCAGAATATTCACTCATCTCTGTAAACCACGGTGTCAAAAACCCCATATCGTTGGTGTCGTGTTTTTTGTCATGAAAAAACAATCGCTTTATCTTTTCCACATGCTCGTCGCGGTCAAGATTAACATCATCACACAAAGACACACACAACTTGTTCCAACCGCCATATTGTTTAGAATCATTTTCGTGTGCATGCTTGAACGCTGCCAACATTATCGTATCAAACATTGGGTCTCCCATTACATGAAACATTTTCCAAATGAAATCAAACACCATCGCATCAACTTGCTCGGTCATATCAATATACCAATATGCGTACATTAAAATCCAAAGAGATTCGCTTGCATACTCCTTTGTGACATTTTCCCGCAACATTCGCAAAAACCTGTCATTTTTGTCCGTGTTATTGGGAAATTTGAAGTGTTTGTGTACAATATTAGCAGTTTGCATCTGCTCTTGAAACAACTGCCGGGGTCCCTTGTTTTGCGACATACATGTTAAAAAGTCGTTAATCATTTCAATTAAATTCAAATGGCCTGCTTTGAATGCATGCAATGCATGCAACATATCGCTGTTTGCTTCCTCTTCTTCCTTTTTTTGCTTTTTTGCCCTCTTCTTCCTTTCTTGATGCTCTTCTTCTTGTCGTCTATCAATTGCTTCTTGCATTTCTTGTAACTCATCTCTTTCTTCTTTTAATTCTGCGCCACGCAAATCTTTAAGTTCTGCATCTGCATCTAATTTTTTTTTTAGCCGTTGCTTTTCTGCTTCTAGCCGTTGCTTTTCTGCTTCTAGCCTTTCTTCTTCCAGCTTCTGTTCGGCTAGCCACCTCTCATTTTTGTCATAGTTTGAACCACCGACAGACTCTTCAGCATCTGAACTACTACTGTCAGAATATGAACTACTGCTCTCAGAATCAGACCTGTTTGTTGCACTCAGATTTTGCAGCCTTGTGTTACCAACGTTTCTTAACGGTGGTATTTTAAATGCATTCATAGACGATAATGTGAGAGCATCCTCACTTTCAATCTTTGCACTTCGCCGAAATGCAAACATACAAATTTTCAATCTTAAATAGATTATGCTTGCAGATCAGTTTTGAAATCTATAGCTTGTCCTGCATCAATTGTCAAAGGCGTTGAACATTTGCTAATGTTTGCAAACAAGCGACTGGGCGTGATAGTGTTCAATTCATGTACATCATCCACGCGACAAATTCCACTCTCATGCAAAATTGTACCTACCAACTTGCTACAAAATGTTGTATTTGGACTCCAAATTCCGAATTGTTTTTGCGACTCTAATTCTCTGCAAGCAATTTTCCATGCCTGATCACACTGTTCTATTGAGCAATTCAACACAAAACCGCGATAATGCCTTTGGTCGAAAGAACGATTTTTTTTGCGCACCTTGTCAGACACAACAATACTGAAAGCGTCACCAGACGCAAACTGTATTTCAGTATGACAATAAGGCGGGTCGCAGTGTGCCACTAATTTATTTATTGCATTAGAAAAATCGTAAGGTGTTTTGCTAGGATCAAAAAACCAAACGACAGGTTTCGTGTGCATACTGATATTATGTGTTAAATATTTTCAAAACACTCAAGACCACACCTTGAGGCTTGCTTTCGGCCGTGAAGCCACAGTCGCAATGGACTGCTTGTTGGACATTGCATCGCATTTGGTCTGCACATTCTCGATTGAATCCTTGTGGTTGCTCAAAGCCTCTTCATGTGTCTGTATCTGTTCACGCATGTGTTTGAACTCTTTGGCAATTTTCTGAACTTTCGCTTCGGTCAGTTCCGCATGCTGCTTGTGATCCATCAGAGCTTCAGCATGCAGAGTTTGCTCCTGTTGAATAGCATTGTTTTTTACAAGCAAATTTTCCACATGCTGCCTGTGATTATGCAGGGCTTCATGTACATGCGCCGTGTTCAGATCCGACTTTGCGTTTTGCACTTTGCTAGCATAATAATTCGCTGCAAAGTCTTTGGCATTGCTGTACGTTACTGTCACAGCCTGATTTTCAGTAGGCACAGATGAGTTGACGTAATCGTCTGCGTCTGTGTCCAAGATTTTGATTTCCACGGGCAAGCAAGTACCAAGTGACTGTGTAACTGCCTGTGTAGATGGTTGCGATACATTGCTCGCCAGACGCATCTTGAGTGCAGACGTATTAATAGCATGGTTATGATTATCCGATGAAGCAAGTGAAATTCGATTCATAAAGGGCAACGCGTTACTCTGTTGCACTGAGTTGCCTTCCATCTGTGCAGTGCTGAAAGACATGAACACGTCGTGTGTTATATATGCACTCTAGCGAATCATTCATCCTGACGTTTTCGCTTGCCAACATGTTCGTCGTCAGCACATGCAAATAATATTTTCTCAATCACAGAATCTTGTGGTTCACATGCATACACCCAACATTTATTTCGACAATACACAAGATTTACTCCTGGCAAATAAGCTTTGATTGCTTGTGAGTTGTCAATATTTATTGTATGTGGTGAAATGCAATTCAGCACTTGCTTTTTAAAAAGCATGTATTCAACACTGAGCAAAGCCTGGCAGGGCATGTTATCAGATGTCTGGTAAAAATTACGTACGCAACGCTCGAATTGCACAAAATCGTTTTCTTCTTGAAGCTTTGTCATGTTATACATCACAAACATTGTAAATAATATAGTGCATTTTTTTTCAATTTTCGTAATCAACAACTGAGCATGTATGCCAGATAAAGTCAAAACAAGTTCCAAGGAATTGATCAGCGTATCGTTCCTCCATGTTATTATGCCCTGCTTGGGTCAAAAACAAGGGTTTGTGCAAATATTTAGGAGACAATGCTTTGCTCAAAGCGTATGTGTTGTCAACACTGACCACATGATCAGCAAGACCATGAATGAACAAAACAGGCGATGAAATTGCACCCATTTTATAAACAGATGGCGCGAAACAACAATCCATCTGCACTGTTAACCACTCTGGCACATACGCAAGTGATTTTTGACTTAATAGCACTCGCGACCCACTTGCCAGGGGCGACACAAGAATTATTCCTTGCAGTGGTTCCAATACACGACTTGCCAAATCAATTGTGGGCACCGAGCCTAACGATTTTCCCATTAAGACTATATTTTCACTGCGTTGGTTCAAGACGACGCGCAAGTACTGATACACGACATTGATCGCAGAATTCATATTTAATTCTGATGTTGCAACTGCCGAGCTGAATCCATAGCCAGGTGGGTCGTACGCGATTACCCTTGCATTGAGGTTTTCGGCCAACCAAGTACAATACGATTGAATACATCGCAAATCGTCGGCATTTCCATGCGAAAACAACACAACCGTTTTACTTGAGTCCCACTCACTTTCGTTCTTTTGTTTGTCTGGTAAAGTGCAGGCATCGTCAAAAGCTGTGAACAACCGCGTGTGGATTTGGTTTCCTTCTGCACATTCAAGAAACACATCATTGGCCGACTTTGGGATTGCTGCGCGCGAATTTGCATTTGGAGGCTGAAAAATGAAATTGTGAGCCAAAAATTCAGTCAAAACCCCCATAAATATTTGGTAGCTTTTATAGTGTTCAATTAGCGCTTCTAATAATCATGCCGCGAGTCTGTGGCAACTGCCAGCGTCCACCACCCGACATAACAACATATGCATTTGTGCTAACGTTCGGCCACAACCGCGTACACGTTGAACACACAAACATTGAAAACTTTTCCAAGCGCAATGTAATGCACAATGTTAGTGCTTGGTGTACAACATGCCACAAGGTCACATGGCTTACACAAGCAAATCTGAGCCAAGCCTCAGCGTGTGTTGACTGGAATTCAATCAAACGCCAGACAGAAGAACTACAGCAAGCACACGCGATTATTTCTTCTGTACGTTGAACACCAAGCAAGCGATTAGTTTTGAACTGATAGCATCAGCATCAAAAACACAAACAAATGCAAATTAGCAAACAAAGTCCGCATTAATACCACATTGCCAGCTTTGAACTCTGCTTGCATGCGCGTGTACTGCAACAGCAAACATGGCAATGAGACCATCAGCAGTCCTCCCGAGATCAAGCTCGCCACCGACGGACGCACGTTTTGACCTACTTTTACACTTACTAGTGTACTCATCAAAGCAAACAGAATAAAGAGTTGAGTTTGTTCCGAATAATTGCTCACATTCAAGCGTCCCACCCGAAAGAAAATAAAGCATATGATGCTTAATGATAAGCTCATCATCACAGCTAAATTCAAATCCACAGGTTGCATGCTAATGACCAAGGTACCGAACAAAAGGAAAAAAAACTCCACGTAATATAAAGTTTCATACACCCACAAACTTTTGTTCTCATCAAACAGCGAATCATCCCACAAGGGATCAGAACTAAAAACATCATTTGATTTGAGTGTTAACCAAGCCCAAGTGCTACTCATACAGCTTAACGAAAACGGCAAAAGCAACATCAAATTGTCAACTTCATACGCTTTCATGCTCACTCGCACGTTGTCATCAATCAATGTCATTGAATTGTTTTGCTTCGCACTTGATCTGTTGTGTACTTGCACGTCAAAATCTACAAATGTTGACGTCCATGCATAACTTTCAATGCCATTATTATGTCGATACGCATGTGCACCAATGAATAACAATGGTTGAACAAATGAAAACAAAACAATAGAAGATATCAAAAATATACGCACACATTCTTCTTGATCGTGGTGTAAACACACACATGTAAATTGTGAGCACGTTTTGAAACATTGCTCTGAACAAACACAAAAAGAGGACATACACTCAAAAATTTGTTTACAGAATATCAAAAAAATCATAAACACGACAACGGCAACGATATAATCATTTTCAAAATCCAACCTCATGTTCAACACCAGTCACAAATAGCTATTATGTTTATTTCAAAAATTTGCATTCAAGCATCACACCAAACCATTAGCTCGTTTTGCTGCATTCAACAGCATAACGTCTTCTGCTTTGTGCGTGTGCGCGTTTTGGGTGTTGTTTGATTGCACATCCTGATTTTTCACACTTGAATATTTTGAGAAGCTGTACACCACATAAACAAGCAAGGTAAAGAACACAAGTAAACTTCCGAACACACAAAACATATGCACAAACAACAAATGCATGCTCAGAAATTTGATGTTGCGGTCAAATTGCATCTTGCCAGCAAGTTTAAGCCACGGCGTGACAAAATGTAACGCCGCCACTACCAAAATAAACATGCTCACCCGTAGACAAGTGAATATGAGATTAGTGTACGTATTGTGCAATTGCACGTGTACACACAACATAGCAAAGTTCCAAAACGCAATTAAAAACTGTGGAAATGTAATTGATATTTGCAACAAACAGCATCCAATTTGAAAGCTGTTGAATACACTCCAAAACACTTCACACAACCACAACAAAAGGCTGTTCTCATCAATTGTTTCTTCATCTAGATGCACATGTATCTGTATGAAGACGGCCATAGCTATGATCATTAAATGGCCCAATGTTTTGTCAAATCCGGTTGGATACAATCTACTCAAATCGATGTAAACTAACCAGCACAACCAACACAAAATTACTAGGTTCTTGACACCCATGAATATCAGAAAATAGGCGCTTATGCACAACATCAAAGCTTTGAAAATAGCAAAAAACACAGGTACGTATGTGGAAACTAGTGCAAAGTCAAAACTAACAGTGTCCTCTGCACCCATGTGTTTGAATTGAGCAAAAATAGTCTTGGATATACCGAACAAAAATATGCGACATTTTATGTAACATCATCAGTAGCACCATCTGCAGTATTGAAGAACATGTCCGTTTCTGTTTCCAGCACGCGTGTAGCAGGATCAAAGAATGCGACCGTTTCTGGGTGTGGGTCCATGCAATCCATCAACTCTTCCTCGAGCGTCAAATTCTGCTGCTGAACATCCACATCGTTGTCAACACTTGACAATTCACAACTATCTGCATCACTCAAAACAAATGTAGCATCACTTTCATTGTAGTCTGAATCGTCTTCAACGAAATCCCGGTCGTCCTCGTTCATTTCCTCGTCTTCTTCACTCATTTGCAAATCAGAACCCATTTCATGCGAATTGCTCGCGTTATCATCTTCAATATCGCCAGCATTAACCAACCTCGCTTGGCGTTCAGCTTCAAACTGCTTATCAAATTCAGCGGCTATAAGCTGGAATTTGACAGAGTTTTCAGGCAAACATTCCCATTCAAGGATGTCGCGCACATGCTTGCCAGCTTCGATTGCCGCTTTCCGTCGTGGTCTGGGATTGCTGCTTGCCGACGTCGTGGACATACTGAATTGTTAAAACACAAAATAGTCAAAGACATTTGAAAAAAAACATTTTGTGCACCTTCTACATTTAACACAAAGCCATGCAAATGTCGTCCAATGATGTAACACAAGAATTGGAACAAACACTTTGGAAATGCCCATTGTGTGAGTACTCTGGAAGCGAACACGCAATTTTCAATGAAATTATGGCGTACGCAGCAGAAAATGCTGACACGGTACATTTGAATGAAATTGCTCGTCAAGTTCAATCCGAACTTGCTAAAATAAACATAGACATGACTATCACTGAAGTCAAGAATCATTTTTTATTTCATGCATGTGATCAAACAATAGTTTTGAATCAAGTGCTACGGGATGGTGTGGAGTTGCTTGCGGTGGTAAAACAAAAATGCCTGGAACACGATGAAGTCGGAAACAGTGTGATGGACATCAAAAACATTACGCTCTATTTGGAAGCTGTGAAAGGCCTTATGAGTTTATACAAACACTTAGAAAATCGGTCCAAAAAACCCAAACTTGCCCGTCTGGAGTAATTAAACTACGAAAGTAGCTGCTGTTCATTATGTTATTAAACACCAAACTACACTTTATGGACTTATTAGTGAACACTACACTTTATGGACTTATTAGTGAACACAAACTACACTTTATGGCTGTATTAGTGGTTTTGTTAGTATTGGCTTTTACACTGACTGACAAAACACTTAAAACGTACACGGAACAACAGATTGTGCTCAGTGTCATTTTTTTGATATTGACATTAAACATGCTCAGCCATCAGGACGTATCAACCAAAAAACTGATGTTTATAATTTCTTCACAATGCTTCTTTGTTTGTCTGTGTTCTTTTTTATATGCCGATCACGCAAATTCATAACTTACGTTGAAAACGACGAATCTTGAAAAAAATCACCGAGTTGTATCGGTAAATTATGCATGTTTTCCATAACACAAGGCGCTATGGCAACAGCTGTGTTATTTTGCGTTCCCATAATAAAACACCATTCTTTATTTGCACAGTTGCCAGAGACAAAATCTTGCAATTTGGCTGGCAAGTTGTCATGCTCACACCATCGAACAGCAAAATTAATTCGGTGAGGACCACCATTCTCAAGCTTTGTGACCACCGACGCACGTTGTTTACACGGCTCACACGAGTTGAGTGCCTGCCAAAACTCTTGCTGCATACTTATTGCTTTTTGCGCATTCGCAATAATTATTTTGTTTGCACAGTGTTTGCCATGCATACCCACAGCGAACAATAATGCTGACATCACAAGACCTTGCGTTTGGTTGAAAGATGCTTGCACGTTCAAATTACTGTGAATTTTACTGAACAAAAATCCGTTTTCACACCGCGCTTGATAGCTTCCTAGCGTGGTACTTGATAATTCAGTGTTGCATGTCAAGTCTGCCGAAGCACATACCAGTGCAGTGTTTTTTGAACAAGCGGCATTGCTGGCAGTAGCAGTCGATTGGACAATTTGTTTCAACTTGCGCATGTTCTTCAAGTTGTCACACACGATTCCATTGTTATACAATACACTACCCATACAGTTGCTTGTGTGGGGGTTGCTCAAGATTAGCTCATACTGTTGTGGACCAAATTTACATAATTTCAAAGCCACATTGTCGTTGTATGCTATCAATTGCTCGGCATTAACGCTTGAGGTCTTAATGCTATCAAATATTTTTCTGTTTGACACCGAAAGACTACAATATGTGTTGCAGTCCAAATTGCTAAATTTTATCACGGATGCGTCACAATCCAATCTTTTTTGCCAAACGATCATTGGCAATACCATACATAAATACTTTTTTTATTTCAATTGATATTGACAATCAGCAATCAATGCACGACGCTGCCAATCGCCTTCCACATCTCCTATATGCTTGTATTGTAATCGACCCGCATGTGCATATCTTGGCAAACAAAATATTAGCAACATTACACTGACAACAACCAGAAAGGCCATAATGAAAGGCAGACGATCAATCATGTAAGATATTGACACAGCAAAAAGAGCGTCACAATGCACTGGTCCGCAAATGCTACTACTGTCCAAGACATCACGCAACGAGTGTAACCAAATAGAGTCTTTGTTTTGCAATTCGAGATCATCACACAAAGTTGCATGGTGTTTCATGTTATGGTAAAATTCCGGTAACTTGCATTGCTCCATAAGCCATTTGTTGTTCATGTTTTGTTGTTGTCGAGCGGTGTATGAAACATGTAACAAATGTGACTTGATGATGAAAAACGACATCATCCAAAAAAATATCACCAGCATGCATATGACTTGAAAAAGGTGGCACAACGAAGGATTGCTTGACGCCATTTTGTTTATGTCAGATCGCATGCTTACATTAAGCTTTTATTACTTGAGTCTATTGAATTACAAATTTTTGTTGTTCTTGCACGTCCGTTTGTCGTGATAGGGTTGGCCACATACGGAACAATGTCGCTTTCTCTGCTGCGGTTTGGTCCTCGTTGATGTGGTACGATCTGGACTTTGAGACGAAAAAAACCTCAGATGATCACTTGCTTGAAACTTTATCTGTCTTTTTTTTAATGTGGGGACGTACACTGTATACACAGGTACGTTCTGTTTGCCATACAGCACGTTACGTCGATACGCTGTCTGTTTGACACGTGCCATTGTTCATTGTTCCATCAGCGTCAAACAGCTTCATAATTTATCACCGCACAATTTTTTTTTTTCTTCATTTTTTTCTTCCTCGATTGTGTTCACTTGTGTCAATTCAGTATCTTCATTGAACTCGTCTTTGTTCAACGTATTCCATTGCTCGTACTTGTCACGATCAACAACTTTGTATCTCAAAAACCACTCTGTTGTGTAGTAGTTTATCAACATATCTGCAGCAATTCGAATCAACGTTTGGTCTACTTGACTCAACGCGACAAATGTGCCAATAACACTGAAACAAACTCCGTACACGGTATGAATTTGAATAATTGCAAGACACATGCATTTGCTGTACGGGATGTATCGTGTTTTGTGATCCATTACAGTGTTTGTGATGAAAGGAAATAAACTATCCCCAGAAAAAGCGGCTATGCATGTTGAAAAAAAGGTGTAAACGGAAACAGCCCACCACTTCGGCCATGTGTCCAAAACGACTCCCAACAGCGAATTATCATTATTTGGACCAAATCTCAGAAATGTGGATTTGTCTGAAATCATGATGACAACAAATACCGCGCATGAAACGAAAGTCCACGTGCCCAAACAAAGCACCAACAAACGTTTGTCATCGAATAGTTTCTGACATAAAGGCATGCTGATTTCAATCTTAAATGAACCAAACTGACAGGCAAAAAAAATTGGGTGATTGGAAAAAACTACAAAATCATTTGATGATTGTGTTTCAATGCATCAAGCATGAAGCAAGTTGATGTCAGCAAGTACATAATAGTCAAATCTGGCGTGGAATTCAAAATTCGACAGCCATTTCGCATGAGCGACCTCATACCACACATGGAACGCCAAGAAGCATACATATTTTGGTTGCAGCCAATTTCGGGCGGCGTCATGGAACAGGAAGCCAGTGTAAAAATAAACAATGTGTTTTACTTGCTAAACAGCAAGCTAGAAAAAGCAATTTTTCGAGATCGTCGATTGACACGAGATTTCATCAACCGAGAAAAACTGATCGACGGCACAAGCAAGTTACTGATTCCAAGGCGACTTATGCGTGAAAAAATGCGCACGTCGCGACGAGTAAGTCAATTTTTTGTAAGCAACGTATGCATGCCATGTTTTTGCTTTTGACACTAACATATTTCACACACTTGCAGAACATGACCAATGCACAAGCCAAAAACCTGCTTAATAAATCAGCAAATGAAACGGTTGGGGTCAAAAAACTCAAGAAAGACAAAAAGAAAAAAGCAAACGCGCGATTGAACACAATCATGACCACTATAAGACAAGCTTTCAAAAATGACAACAAAGTGTTTCTGCACACGTCGGCAGATATTTTGCGTGAGCAACTTAATACTATTTACCAAAAAGAGTTTCCAAACTCCAATTTGTAGTTATTAACGTCAAAAATATTTATTAACAGTCTGTATATATTGCAACTAAAATAAAAATGCAGTTTGAAACAACAGACCATGTACTGTCGATGTTCAAACAATTCTTGACCTCAAAACACGAGCAACAAAACATTATACAGCAAAATGCACACCAATTACAAGGAGCATTGACAGCGCGTTTGAACAAGTTGCACGCACAGAAAGCTAACATGACAAGCACTGTATGGCTCGCTGGTGCATCACAACCACTTCCTGATGTATTTGAACTCATGGACACCTGTAGATCGCATTTGGTGAAGATTGATGAAAATGGATGGACGCGTTCGTATCATCAACGACTGTTCCACGAGGATTTTCTCAAAGCATGCACGCGAAGTTTCTTCAAAATGCACAAGCCAGGCTCATTTGCACGCCAACACGCGCAAATTTTGCGCGTCAATTCATGGAACCACTTGGCACAGGAGATTCTCATCAGTACACCCAGACGATTCGGCAAGACGATATCTGTATCCATGTTCTGCGCCGCGTTGATTTGCAGTTGTCCCGCAGTTGAAATTTCAATCTACTCAACTTGCAAACGCATCAGTCAAAAAATTTTGCGTAATGTGCACAAATTCTGCATGATCATTTGCAATCAAGCTTGGGAGAACTTGAAATTGAAATCAACACGAGAAAACATGGAAGAACTGAATATCAGAGGTCCTTTTGGTCAACAAGACACGCGCATCATCAACAGCTATCCTAGCAAGGTATCATTTGCACACAGTCAAAAGTCAAAAGTCCGCCAAAAGTCAAAAGTTTACTCAGGTTCGTATCAATTCAAACAACGCACGAGATTTTCCACAACTTTATCCACCTCATACTGGAAAGTTTCTCTAAATTGATGCAACGCTTGATGTGTGATGTGATTCATATGTCCGGGCAACACACTCTGCCAACAGTCCATTATTATACTTTCATGCTGATAACAAGCAATGTACAATTGCAAGATATTTGGTAACGTTAAAGCTTGCTTGGTTTTTGCGTCAATTCCTATCAAACACCGCTGACGAAAGTCAATTAAATGTTTTACGTTATTCATGCTCAGTCGTACTTTTTGAAGCACTGCAATAATTGTTTCCGAGTCATAAATGTGTAAAGAAGTGTTCAGTGCACTCGAAATTACATCAGCAGCAAACAAATGTTTGTACACAGTCTGTGAACAAGCAATTTGCTGCGCACATACAAAGTATAACAATTGCTGAAGATTAACGCCCATGGAAATAGGAAAGCAAATGTTTTCCTTCCATGTTCTAAAACAATTGACGGCCTGCTTGTCGTGATTTACACGGTCAATACTTTGAGCCAAAGAACGCAGCATCAGTCTACAATTTTTGTTCGATTCCTTTGCTTTGGTATTTTGCTGCTGTCGCTTGTCAAGTAATATTTTGAGACTGCGAAAGAAAGTGTCTGACAACTGTGTAACCGCACACAACGTCACCAACATATGCATGTACGTTTGCTCGTCATGCAAAGCGTCGCGGAAAAGTGTCATCGCCCGCAAGCATTTCAATTCGACGTCACTGGCGGTACAGTCAAATTTCAGCAATAATCGCTCAAGCATCGATCCAGATGCAACAGTTCGTGGTGACATGAACAGCAATGCGTACAGACTCATTTGCAGGTTTTGAGTTTTTTCGGTTGATATTTTACTTTCGCGCAATGCAGAACACATGCTTTTCACAACAGCATTGTGTTCCAAACCTTGCACAAGTGGGTTTTGCATGTCGATAGTAACAAACGAAAAAATATTGTAAAAGTCTGAAATACTACTGATAATTTTTTCACATTGCAATACATTTTGAACGTCCATGAATTGCTCAACGTCACTGGCTTTTGTAGCAGAGGAATTTGCGATGTGTTTGTTTACAAACATATTAGCCATGGCAACATGTTGCGTACTTCGACACATAATTAAGATACACAAACTGAAGGACTCAGGCCAGAACACATCCAAGTTCAAGTGTTTACACAGATCTATGTATCTGAGCAAAGAATAGTCATGTTGAACTTGCATCAACTGGTCTGTATGCTTTGCACTTGTCTTCGACACCACTTTTGGCATTGACAATTGTAGACCTTGCAATTGCTCTGTATTCAAATCAAAAACCATACATAAGACATTTCCGAAATACAAATGCTAGAGCAGTTTCAAACTTTGAACAGATTTGGCCACAGTCTTGTTGTTGGCAAATATCCATTGATGTTATACCTCATAAGCGTAATATTACTTACCTTGATGAGTGATGTAAAACCAATTTACAAATGTATCTTGGTCACATACATTCAAGTCGTATTAGCCTTTTGTTTCGTGTAAAAAGTTAGCAATGATTTACACGCGTCATTTGTTTTGGCTCCATTGCAATCATGTCGCATCATGTATGTTGCCACAGTTTGTTGTTCAAACTTAGCAGGCATGCACAACGTCGAGTTTGCATGCAGTTTTTTTTTTGCGATGATTCTACAATAATCACGACAATGATTGTCAAGTTGATGCAACTGCAAAAAATCGTAATGCTGTTGCATGTCGATAATAATTGAAGTGTCTGTAGCAGTCATTGAATCATTAATTTGGTAAATACAACATATCCACAAATCTTTTGTATTGATCAAAGCTTGAAAATCGCCAGTTTTCAAACAAATTCAGCACACACAAGTCCTTGTGCACACACAGCACATTCAACCTCCGAGTAAAATGTTGAGTCAAATACATAATCACCCTCACGAACCTTGTTTTGTAGCGCAAAAGTGCGCAGCAATTGCAGCATGCTTTCACTCAACCACGACGGTGACGCACTCAAAGTTATGTCATGTTCAACATGAGTCCAGAGCGTATAAGTACCCGAGGTTGCTTGCACTAACAAATCACCCCGCATGCCTTGTAAATTCACACTAAACACACTGCCATGTAACGATCTGGCTTCAAAAACCACACGCAAATCAACAGATACAGTTACGTCTGAGCTCAAAGCAGCAATATCTAGTCGCATTAGCTCATTTGTCGACTCCGCAATTCTTAGCACGCCAGCAGTCACTACCTCTGACACCATGCGCTCATCCGGTGCACGCTCGATGGATTCCACGACAACAAACTTGTCACTTGACAAACCCATGTAACCTTCAGGACATGAACAATTAGTGGCATAAACAGAGCCCACACGCGACGCTGTGCGCACACCAGTGCCCAAGTCTGAACACGACTGACAATCGCGTACTGTCAAGTCTACATTATCGCGATATTTACCTTCTTCACACAGTTGGCACGTACCTGCCGAACCATACAAGCCAGCGGCACAAGAGGCAACACATACACACTCAGCGCAATCAACATCCGGTCCACCTACCGGCCCGTCTTCATATCCAAGGATGCACTGACACTGCGTTTGATTCGTGCTTGCGATTTGCGCTGTTGTTGTGAATTCACCACAGCTGTCACAATGCACATTGCCAAAGTCTGCTTTGAACTTGCCGTGCGGACACGCCGTGCACGCTCCCACGCTTAAGGACTCGTAACCAGGTTTGCACTCACAGCTCTCAACCACATGCACCGAATCAATCAGCAAAGAACTATTTGCTCCACACAAGACACAGCTTTGATTACCAACGATGTTTTTGTAAGCGTGCTCTGCACATTCGATGCAATTTTCAGCAGCAGGCTCGTATTCAGCAATACACACACAAGCCAGCACATCCACCGACGCAACACTCTGTGTAGTTGCATGCGACCCACACGCCGTACAAGCCGCGTCGCCCGCGTCTGGCTTGTACGTGCCGATGTCGCACGCGGTGCACACACCTTCAAATCTCGTATAACCCGGCCGGCACTCGCATTCGGCAACCGAAGTCAGGCCACCTGCGCTCGAGTATGTCGAAGGCCATGGGCACCGCGTGCAGTTTGATGCAGAGCCGTCTTGATAGTGATTTGAGGGACACAGCTCGACATTATCGCCGGCTGCGTTGACTCGGTATCCTGCTGGGGCAACGCAGAGACCGGGACAGCTCGTGTGGTCGGCAGGCAAAATTGCTGAAGCACAAGTTAAATCTTCATCTGTTGGCCAGCTCATATCTTGATTACTCATGTAAAAATGTGAGAGATTGATATCAGAAATTTCACTTGCGGAATCTTTTCCACCCAAATAAATAGTAAATGGACCCGTAAAAGGATTCATATTGCTATTCGTGAACCACTCATTGTAACCGTTAACAGGATCCTCTCGAATAATTTGAATTGGATTTGAACCTGATGACATTTTGAACATAATTTTGATCCACTCTCCATCAGCTAAGTTCCAATCATAACTTTTTGACTGTGTGCCTACACTATTTACTGCAATGAATCTGCCTTTTGCACCCTGTGGAATATACCGATGAAATTGTATAATATCACCATTTGTATTCGTGATACGCATGAACACATCTGCTGCGGGATTGACATTCATGTTGATTTTAAAGCGCATAAAAATGTTCAAATAATTAACCGCATTCAAATTTAACCCTGTGTGTGTAATGTAGTAACCGGCGGGCAAACTCCAGGACTGTGTCGATGCATCATACTGACCATCTATAGTTCCCGTAGTAATTGTCGACGTCAATCCATTCAACACAATTCCACAGCTCATTACATCAATCCACGAATCAGCAGTAAGCAAGCGTCTGCGACGACTGTACGTATCACAGCTTGTAGTGCAATTAAAGCACGCCGTCTGATTTGCCCTGTTATTGAACGTCCCAGCCGCACACTGATCGCATCCTGTGCCATTCCACAAGTAGCCCTGATCACACACACACGCATCAATAGACGTCTGATTGCGCACAGTCGAGTGCGAATTCGCCGGACACGCCTGGCAGTTGTGTGTGCCGCTTGTTGTTTTGTAGAAGCTCTGCTGGCACCCAACACACGTGTCTTCGCTTTCGTCTCCACCCGAGCCTTCAAATCCAGCTGCGCACGTGCGGTCACAGGAGCCGTCGCCTGCGGCGTAATACGGACTATCACAAACACAGTCACTTACAGCGTCAGAAGCAGCAGCCGACGACGAGTACTCTGTGCAGTCCGTGCATGCAGCCGTGCCAATAGTGTCTTTGTATGTATTCTCAGAACACGCCGAACACGGCCCACCGTCTGCACCAGCGTAGCCGGCATTGCACTGACAGTCCGTCGCGGCGTCGCTGCCGGTAAGGCTTTGAGAATTGTCAGGACAATCATTGATCGAATTCACAGACACTGCCGTTTCAACCGGACAGTACGTGTCAACAGCGCATTCTTGACACGGCGAAGTCGTCAACAAGCGACGCATCGTTGATATTCCGCGGCTGTACCCTGCGTTGCACAAGCAATCCAAATCATTCGTAGATGCTTGCGCGCTTGTGTACATGTTGTTGTTACAACTTGAACACACGGCATCTCCAACAGTGTCTTTATATTCATCCTCCAGGCACGGCGTGCACGCTTGCCCGTTTGGTCCGGTGTACCCAACGTTGCACTGGCATGCTGTTGCGGCACTCGACAAGCTCGGCGACTGACTATTGTCTGGACACGGCACACATGCGTCAGTGCTCGTGTCTTCGTAATGATTTGCTGCACAGGCAGCACACAAAGCGCCATCAACGCCTTCGTATCCAGCGTTGCACACACAGTCAGTCACGGCAGTACTCGCTTCTGCATTGTCAGCATTCACGTCACAGTCGGAGCACGCCGCAGATCCAGTCGTGGGTTTGTACTTGCCAGCAGCACAGGCTAAGCATACACCTCCATCGGCTCCAGTGTAACCCGCGTTACACAAACAGTCTGTTTGCTCGTCACGTCCACTCTCAACTGTCGAGGCGGAGTTACTTGGACACGCAAGACACGCTGCCTCACCAACACTGGGCTGGTACTGCGTTTCAGAGCAGAAAGTACAAGGGCCGCCGTCCGGGCCTGCGTAGCCAGCGTTACACCCACACGCCGTGTCTGCCACAGATGCCGCCGACGACTGTGAATTGACTGCACACGACACACACAAGGCAGTGCCCACCGTTGACTTGTAAAAGTTCGCCGAACATTCAGTGCATGCTCCGCCGTCCGGACCAGCGTAGCCGGCATTGCACTGACAGTCCGTCGCGGCGTCACTGCCGGCAAGGCTTTGGGAATTTGTAGCGCAATCCAGGCAAACGCTGTCGCCTGGCACGTCCTTGTACTTGTCCACCGGGCAAATCGTGCACGTTCCTCCATCTGCTCCGCTAAAACCAGCGTTGCACACACAGTCGGTCAGCGCGTCGCTGCCTTCCGGGCTCGTAGAATTATCAGGACACAATCCGTCGCAGGCAGTGTCGGCGTCGGTGGTTTTGTACTTTCCAGCAGCACAGTCCAAACAAGCGACACTTGGTGTTTCCGGCTTGACATATGCTGTTATATCAGGACTCACGTCCGGGCCCAGAGAAAAAGTGGATGTCGCAGTACTAATCCTGATGTAACATGTTCCCAGACAACTATTTGCTACATACGGTTGGTAATTGCCGTAACCATCCGTCATATGGTAACATAATCCACCCCAACTAAATGAAGCAGGGTAAAATGAAACACATGCACACGTAGCGGTAACCCAGCCAGGTTTCTGACCAAAACCATCAGTCTGACACCACTCTTTACAAACATTTTCCTCACTACCGTACACGTCAACTTCTGCTTGTGTGACGCCTTTATGTTTTAACGAATGCACCAGATCACCTCCTGTACAATGTTGGCCACTTAGAGTTTCGAATGCATTGCTCTCAGCTGCATATCCAGCTTGACACACACACGCATCCGCCGACTCCGATCCCTGGGGCGACGTCTCATGCTGAGCACAGTCCGTACATTCTGCCGAACCGATCGCGTCTTTATATGTTCCAGCGGTGCATGCTGCACAAGGTCCACCTAAAGGCCCAGAATATCCAACATTACATGTACAGTCAGAAATGTCGTCACTTGCTTCCGGCGACGTTGCGTGCTCGGCACAGGCCGTACAGGCTGCTGATCCGACCGCGTCTTTGAAGTATTCCACCGCACACGCCGTACACGTGCCGCCATCGGGTCCACTGTAGCCTGCATTACACTGACAATCCACCAACGCGTCGCTCAGCACGGGCGACGTGCTGAATGACGGACACGCCGAATCGGACGCTTCCACACCCGTGCAGTACGTGTCTACCGCGCACGCGTGGCACGTCGCCAGGTTGCTGTCAAAGTAATAACTCGCCTGGCAATTACAATAGTACGACGACGACACCGCAAGTTGATAACCCACACCGTCACACACACAGTCCGTCTCGGCCGTCCGCGGCAAACTCGTCGACGTGCTTCCCGTCGGACACGTCAGACACACCGTCTGGTCGGTCGCAAACTGATACGTGCCACTCGCGCATTCAGAAAACCCACCACCCACACTGTAAAAACCGGGCGCAGAAACACAGTCAGACAGCGCAACAGAGCCTTGTACCAGCGTCGTGCTGCCGGTCGGACACGTCGTACACGCTTGAGTGCCGATTGCATCTTTGTACGTACCAACCGCGCAAAACTCACAGGTCGCGCCGTACGCTCCTTCAATACACACACAGTCCACAGCGGCGTCGGTCGAGGCTGTGCCTTCCGTCGTGCGTGGTGGATTGTTTCCACAGTCACAGCACGTCGACTGCACGCCAGAACCACAATCGACCGTGTCCCCGACCGTCTCCTTGTACTTGCCCACAACACAAGCCTCACACGCCTCTCCGTCTCTGATATACCCAGCGTTGCACGCACACGCCGTCAACGAGATGCTCTGCGAGTCGGCTGCACACGCTGTGCATGCGTGGTCACCGATGTCGACTTTGAAAAACCCATTCTGGCATGCTACACAGTCTGCACCTGAGTTTTCATACCCCGCGTTACAAATACAATCGCCTTCCGATGTCGATCCAGCAGGCGACGTCGAGTCGCTGGGACAATCGATGCATGCTCCAGTATATTCTGAATTTGGCTGGTACGTGCCTGCCACACACTGCTCACAAACATTATACGCATCAAAAGCCTGACCAGCGTTGCATCCGTTGTAACACGCGTCCACAGAGGTGCTTCCGGCTGGTGAAAATGGCGCATCTACCGGACAATCCTCACATGCACCTATTTCTTCTGATCTGTAAATTTGCATATCTATTGTTTGTGTTGACCATGCACTGCTCACCCACATCATTGCCAAATCACCACTGCCACCAGTAAATGTTTTTGTGACAAGTTCTGTAGTTTGCGCAAAAAGTATACTTCTTGAGCTTGAACATACTGTCGAACTGATTACCCACTGTGGACTAAACTCGTCATAATAATATAGATAAACTGGGTGGGGATGTTTATACACTGGTTTTCCATTACATGTCTCTGTATGCAACGTGTAAACTCCAAGATACGAACGATAAGAAGTAGAGGCCCAAGTTAATGCAACTTGTAAAACATTTGTTGTGCTTTTTAAATAGTCGTTTGTTGCGCATGTTGTGGTACTGCAACTTGATGCTGCATCATTGTTTTGAAACGATGGAAACACACAACTTTGACATGTCAACGAGGATGTTGCACCGGTACTTGAACTGTACTTTCCAACGCCACATGACACACAAGATGTAGCATCATTCATGGGTGTGCGTACAAAGTTGGACAAAACCATAGGTGTGGCATATTGTGACCATTGCCAACCGTTAGAACATTCCATTGCCCATACACGTGCAGCACCTACACCGCCCAGAATATAAAACGGTGAATAATCAGGATTGAATTTTGACAAATCCAACCCATGTTCTTGTACATCATTATACTGAAGGCTAATGTAAGCATAATTATCTACTGAACTGACGCAATCCGCACCCAGGCCAATTATCAAAAGAAAAGTACTTGGACTTGAACTTGGGTCCGCGTTGATATATATATACCATTTGTTACCATACTCATCTGTCATCGAGTAGCGAGGCGTACCATAGCAATGCCCATCCTGTACGTAGTGTCCATTCAAATTTTTGTCAGTATATGAATTTGTCGTACACCACCCACTTACGTCAAATTCTAGCGCTTCTTGCGTGTACTTTCCTGCTTCACAGTTGACGCAGCTCGAAAGTGCATTGTCATATACTGTACCCGCAGGACACAAGTAACATGCGTCTACCGACGTGCTGCCTGCTACTGACAATGGCGTTGCACCTGGACAATCCTGACACACCCAGCCACCCTCGGTTCTGCTGCTAACCCACCAGCTTTTGTAGTTATAGTTAAAGTAAGAAGTAGCATCAGTACATATTCGACAATACGATGAAGCGGTAAAATGGGCGGATACGTACCTACTAATACCAACACAAGAACTGTCAGCATTACATATATCTTCGCATGATTGGTAGGTTTCGCTATTAAAACCCGTATAAGTATTTGGCTTGTTACATAATCTGAAATGTGCATAAGTATACTCGGCGGAGCCTACTTGCAATTCCCCATACTGTCCAGATGGACAGCTTGTGCAAGACACGTGCGAACTCAACAAAGTTATCAATGCCCAGCATAGCCACGGCAAGTTGCGTGATTGCATAAATGTCTGGCCAGCTGAGCATGATTGTGCATCGATAAAATGCACACTTGACAGAATCAAAGACAGACACAACAAGTTGCGTGGTCGCATGCAACTTTTATTTCTAATATATCAACTTGGTTCACACAACAAGTTTTGTTGCAAATGCGCATTTTGTGGTCTTGTGCTTGCATACTGTCTACAAATGAGCACCAACGCCATGCTCACACCTACAGATGCCGCAACAAGCAATGGCAGCAAGTTTTTCCACAGCTCTGCCCGGCTATCAAGTCCAGCTTCAAAATCATCTGCCTTTTGCAGCAGCTTTTTGTTTACTGTGACAGCAAGCCCCAAATCAACGTCCAAGACGCCAACTACCCTCAAAGATGCTGGCAGCGACGCAGTCTGGCTTATCACAGACGTTTGTATAGCATGCCATACATCATGTACGGACGCGTTAACGGCTGTGACCACAACCCCCTGCACATGTAAATCACTCACATGACTGCCAAGCAAGCGCCGCATAGTTGCCGCGTGTGCAAAGTTGTGATTAGTGCTGTATTGCCACGAGTACTGTGCGCCGCGGTAGGCCTGCATGCTTTCGAGTCGGTCCATGAACGAACCAACGCTCTGCATACTGCCTGGGATCTGCAGCGCTGTAAGCACCATGCTCTTTGTTTCAGCAGTGACCGCACTGGTGATTGCCATGGCCATGCCATCTAAACTGTTGAAAAATTCTTCGCCCAAATCCAAAGCCGATCCGAAATGCACCGCTGTCTCCAACGTAAAACCAAACACAACAGCCATGAATTCCGCTGGCACGCGCGCACACGTTTTGTTCGACGTTTCTCCCGAAACAGGTGGTGGTGCGTTGAAAGGTTGTCTCAATGTATCTATCAAACACTCCCACACACATTGAGTTTCGCCATGCAAGTAGCGCAAAAACAAATGTGCATATTGCGGTGCACTGTATCCTAACTGCCTACATTTTGACTGCACTGCTGTCGTAATCAACTGTTGTCGCGGCTTCGGTACTTCGATCACCAACATCGAAAAAAAAACAGCAAAAGTTTTGTCGTGTGCAAAAATGTGCGTGATGCGCAGAGTTAAACGTAAGCTTGCAAGGTCGTTGTCGGTCCATTCCTGCAACCACTGTTCACCACCAACAAACGGCGCCAACACTGATGGATTGTTTTTAATTTCAACACTGAAGGGCTGTAAAATGTGCATGCCAGACTCTATCACAACATTCACTGTCTGTGTCCAAGATGTGTCTTGCTGTGAAGCAACAGCATCGCAAAAATCGACCCAATCATTTTGCGACCACAGATCTATTTGATGATGGAACCAATGGCTCGAATTGATCAATTGTTTCATTTGCATACAATCAACATTTTGCGTGTCTGACGACGCAACATTAACACAATCGTGTTTGCAAACGTGCACAATTCTTGTGTAATCTTGTGTATTCACGTCTTGAACCTTAACAAGCCAGGCGTTTTTGTATCCTTTGAACTCGGTCATAATAGTTTGTTGTTGGCTTGTAAGTGCACACATACAAGCCATGACACAAACAGACAGCAACTTGCCGTGCATGTGAACAATCACAACCCAAATATCACGTGTTACTCAATTTTGTTTTGACGTCGAAGATTACGACGTTCAAGCCACATCGAAACTACAAAACAAACAACGACCAACGCCATCCAGTATACGACAATGAAGGTCAATGGCCATTTATGCAAAACACCAATCATTGCGTTGTCAACAGCCGTACTGTGTTGCACATACCAAGGCAACAACGCGACAAGTTTGACGATCAAAAAACTCAATCCCCCTTGCATGCCAGTCATCACTCCACATCTAACGCACACGTCTCGTCAAATAAAAGCAAATAAGTAAAAAAAAACAAATGCGTTTGAATGATTTGTTTTTTTTTCTACACACACCCCTACGGTCTAAACCAAAATTTGTTGCATGAATAATTTGACTAACAATGTCGCTGCATGAATAATTTGACTAACCATGTCGTATGATGTATTATGCTGTTAAGCTTTGCGTGGTAATAGTGTAAACGAGACATATAATATCAAGTGCCAACAGACTTCCACAACTTGTAACAGACGACGTAGTACAACATGCTTGTTTGTGTTCTTGAATTGTCATGTTCTCACTAACGCACAGGATCTCGTCGCTCCATTCCCCGATTCGTCGCTACGTACAGCAGGTACGTTTTCACAGCATCAGAATCACTTCAATGTGCCGTGGTGCAACTCCACGGGCTGTTAATATATGAGACAAAAAATAAACATGCGAACATCACAACATCGCAGTCAACTTTCCACTGCTATTGATTTTGATGCAAGCGCGTTGAAGCCTCTCATACAAAATGATTTTTTCGGAGCTCCTACTCAGATGACAGAAGAAGACGAGAAAAGTCTTGAAGATGAAATTAACGAACAAGAGAAAAAATGGTTTGCAAGTGTGCAAAAACTTGATTATTGCAGCGCTGCATTGTCGACTATATGTTTGATCACGAGCGTATGTTTTTGGATATTCGGCAACAACCAGCCACAAGTGACCGTGCAACGTACCACGTGGCTTGTGTCACAACACAAAGATTTACAGGACAGCATGGTGTTGCATGCCAAACATGTGAACAACTTTTGCCCAAATTCCGAAATAGAGCAACATTTGTACAACCCTTGGAATTCAACCAAAGAACAAGTTATAACTTCTGAATTGCGCGAGGAAATCGTTGGCAGCAAAGTTGCTGTGCACGTTGGCCTGTGGAATATATGGTGGCTGCTAATTTGGGTTTATGCATCTGCGGCAACATGTCAATTTGCACGCGCTCAGGTGTGGAGTAACACATATGAGCCCTACAAGGGACCCGACTTTGCTCGATGGTTTGAATATCTGTTGACATCACCAGTGCAAGTTGTTGTCGTATGTCTTGCTTTCGGGTTTTCTGATTTAAATGTATTGCTGATGATGGCGTGTGCTCAAGCTGGCCTGATGATATTGGGCTACAATATTGAACACACACTGAAAAAAACTTACAGAGAAAAGGAAAAAACAGAACACAAACAAAAACATTTGGGCTGGAAAGTGCAACAAAGAGTATTTTTTACTCTTGCATGGCTGTTTCATATATTGATTTGGGGGTGGCCGCGTCTATTTGAGGTCCTGCCGCCAACTTGGTGGGGCATTGGTGGGTTGTATCAGCTACAAGAAGACATAAACAAAAAGTGTGAATGTAACAATGAACCCGATTGCAATTTGGAAATTCCTGCATTCGTACTTTTCATTTATTGGTCGCAGTTTGCTATGTTTACATTCTTTGGCTTCATCTGCACTGTACAATTTGTGGCCGCAACTCCGCGTGGAAAACCCGATGAAATACGCACGTGGTACTACTGGACGTGGTGGTACGCTCTTGCCAGCATCACTGCAAAAACTTTACTTGAAGTTGGGTTTCTATGGTTTGCCACATCAGATATGCAGTTTACACCAATTGATTTGGAAAATTTTGACCTCACATGGTTATTTGCTTTGGCGTCAGGCGAATCGCATTACAAGACACATTTCGACAATTGTATTGCCAACACATCAATTAGCACTTCATGGACCAACGCCAACGCAGTTGCACAACACATGGACACTTGCGTGCATTAATCATCACACAACAACATTGGAAGCACCCATATCCTCTGTTTCACACAGGGATGCCTCGCTTCCGGAATCCATTTCAATATCTGTTTCCGTTTCAGTCTGTATGCGTGCCACACGCGCCAAGACAATGATCGTGATCAACGTGGGCAGCACCGTGGAAACCACAAACAACGCACTGGCTATGCCCACGTGCTCAGCACGACCATCCGAATTAGAAATAAAATTACCCAACCAGGTGTCGCGGATCGTGGTGATGCACGCTAGCGCGTGTGCCAACACAAACTCTTGCGGCGTCACGGCGTCAAACAAGACAAGCGATATGATAGTCAGTAATGGAATAGACGATAGGTCTAATAAAAACAAAAAATACATGAGTCTGTTTTCATCTCTTGTTTGTTGAGCGTACACGAACAACTGCAATAAGACTGGCGCAGTGTCCGCAGGCGCACGCATTTTCCAACACGTCAACACAACACAACAAATTATGAAAAATTCCCATGCAAATGCCAGCACGAATCCCTGCCACACACCAAAAACATACCCGTACAAAATTTTGGTAACATGCAGAAAAGGCAACGCCACAACAACCTGCAGCGCATGAAGAACAAACAACACAGACAAAATGCCTAAAGCACTGTCATCATCATTCAAAAACGCGTCAATGCGACGCAAAAACGAACTCCACTCTTCTTTGTTCAGTGACGAGGGCACGTCGTGCGACCACACCAAAGCACCAAGCAAAGACATTATAGCCGCAAGCATGAGGGGAATAATAATGAGCAATTTACATGCATCTGATGCCCTGCGCGGCTGAGCAATTGTTGCCACAATTTGACAATAAATCGTTTAATATACATTTATTTCGTATTCACAAGTAGCATGAGTTGAAGCTCGTTACGTTTTTCACAATCGTACATAGTGTGCATGTCTACATTTTGCAGAAAATCAACGTTTGGTGCTCCATCTTCCACGCCCAAGGCTTGCAACATAACTTTTTTGGCCGGCAAACACAATACATCTAAGATTTGCTGTTGATGTATAATACTCGCAGTTGAAGTGCTGGCATGCAGCAAACAATCTAACGCACTTCTCGCCATATTTCGCGAAATTATCCTGTGATTTTCGTCGCGCAAAAACATGCCTGTCATCATTGTAACAGCCCGTTTTCGGTTTTCAAAATTTTCAGCGCTCAAATTTGAGCGCAGTACGTCAAGTGCCGTAACATTCTCGTGTTTCTGCAAATCATGTACATTTTGCGTGCAATATTCATGAAACTGACCATGCGCCGGAGTCACCGAATGATCACTAGTCAACCCCCGCAACAGCACGCCTTCCCACGCACACTGAACCACAGGCATATCAAAAGATAACAAAGCCGCTCTCTGATGTGTACACACACTGTTGATAATAGTTTGACCCAACTCAATCACCTTTGTACAGTGCTCACGGCAAGCATCACTGAGCTGTTCCGAATTGGTGTCGTTGTTGTGAGCCATTTGGCGAAGCTCAAACGCGTATCTGTTGTATGGCAGGTACGTTCCGAATACAAGCTCTTTGTTAGTTACAATTCGACGAAGCACGTCATCAACTGCACCCAATGTCACCCACATCGCTCTTCTGTTCACAACCTCTGACAACTCTCGGCGCGGCTCCTGCAACGTGTCACACAACACACGGCGACTCTGCAGCAGCGTCTGCACATTTATTTGGTCATTTTCTTGCAAGCCCAACAATTGTACTGCGTTTTCGACTGAATCGTCACTCAATTCACGCAAAATTGTGTGCACAGACTGACTATTCCGCGACATGCGAGGCTTCAGAATTCCCCGCACCTCCCAGCTTTTGTGCCAGTCAATATTTTCACTTGCAGTCAACAGACTGACGATGTCTGAATCTGCACTGTGCTTGTCACTGTGCGACAGCTCAGACTGCATCTGCGTCAAAGAGCTTGCGAGTGTATCCAGCTTCAAACGCACAGCATCTAATGTTTGCTCAAAATTGCGCTGTATCAGTTTGGTCAAAGGCTGCGTGCTGTGCATCAAGGCGTGCACTTTTGTCT
>Ga0115011_10000207_pt1 | contig 54388 bp, 62 predicted proteins | sample TroAtlMetagenome_2_FD_88705 | JGI IMG/M metagenome (GOLD analysis project Ga0115011, IMG submission 88705) | Marine eukaryotic phytoplankton communities from Atlantic Ocean - Tropical Atlantic ANT8 Metagenome | ecosystem: Environmental > Aquatic > Marine > Oceanic | place: Tropical Atlantic... | reverse complement strand
TTTGCGCCGCCGCCGCCGGTTCCGTCGGACAGGGGGCCGGTCCCCGCCCCGGTCGACCCGCTGACGCCGCGCAGTCTGTCGGCCCTTGGGCTGCGCGCCGTGGGCCGCTGGCTGGTGCCGGTCGAGACGCTGGAGGTGATGGCGAACCTGCGGGCGCAGGCGGGCGGGCGCCTGACCGATGAGGCGCTCGACACGCTGGGCTGGAGCGCCGGGCAGGCGAAACAGATCGTTCCGGCGCTGAAGACGGCGCGGGTGCAAAAGCCGGATGTGCCGGGCAAGGCGCGTCCTCCGAAGGACTCACCCTTTGCGGCGCTGGCGGCCCTGACGGAACGGCCCGCTCCGGCGCGCCGCAGACCCGCCCGTCGCCGGCGCAAGGGCCCCGGCCAGAGACCGGCATGACCGACAGCGCCGATGCCTGCCGCCTTGACGTCTGGCTGTGGCGGGCGCGGTTCGCCCCGACCCGGTCCGAGGCGGCGGCGCGGATCGAGGCAGGTCGCATCCGCCTGACCCGGGCGGGCATCCAGACGCGCATGTCCAAACCCGGCTTTCGCGTGCGCCCGGGAGATGTGTTGATGCTGATGCGCGGGACGGAGCTGATCGAGGTCCGGATCCTGGCACCCGGCAAAAGAAGAGGCCCGCCGGCTGAAGCGGCGGGCCTCTATGAAGGGGTCTGAGCGACCGGCCTATTCGGACGCGGCGCCCCGACCGTTCTCGGGGAAGGTCGGCGAGTTTTCTTCCAGCCAGGCAATGAAGGCATTGAAGGACGGCTCGAACAGGACGCCGTCGAGGCCGGCCCAGTTGGTCACCTCATAGTCGACCTTGAACAGCTCGGTGGCCGTCGCGGGATCATAGACCGTCATGATCATGGCGACCTGATAGCCGACGTCCGCGGTCAGCTGGATATCGACCACCATGAACGGCCCGAGCGCGCGGCTGGCCTTGGACAGCCCCGCAAATCCGGTGACGCTGCCGACCTCTTCCGCCAGACCCCGACGCACCAGATCGCGCTCGAACTCCTCGGTGCGCATGACGGTACCGAAGAAGCCGATGTTCTCGAAGGAGGTCTCGAAATACTCCTCATAGTTGGTCAGGGTGCCGAGATTGGTCCGCACCAGCAGGAGCTTGCGGCTCTGGTCCACCGGATAAGCCTCGCTGACCTTGATGGCTTCCGGCGGCAGGACACGCGAGACCGGGAACCGTCCCGAGGCGTCGAGGCTGGTCGCCTCGAAGGTCGAGCTGCACGCGCCGAGCGCCAGCAGGGCCGCGCCGATGGCGGCCGCTTTGAGTATGGTCATGATGGAATCCCCCAGGTTGGAGACTCCTGTTTACACCGGCTTTTTCAGGTCACAAGCGGCATTCTCCACGGGCGCGCGAGAGACAGACGCCGGGGCGGCGCAAGGTGGACGGCAGTTGACACTTTGGCCGCCGGGGGCCATCTGCCCGGTCCGGCCCCCGGCTGATCCTCCGACCCCCGGTTTCGTTCATGACCTACATCGTCACCGACGCCTGCGTGCGCTGCAAATTCATGGATTGCGTCGAGGTGTGCCCGGTCGACTGTTTCTATGAGGGCGAGAATTTTCTGGTGATCGCTCCGGACGAATGCATCGACTGCGGCGTCTGCGAGCCCGAGTGCCCGGTGGACGCCATCAAGCCCGACACCGAGGACGAGCCGGACGGCAAGTGGCTGCGGATCAATGCGGAATACGCAAAGGTCTGGCCGAACATCACGGTCAAGGGGCAACCGCCTGCCGACGCTGAAGAGTTCGAGCGAGAGACCGGAAAGTTCGAAAAATACTTCTCGGAAAAGCCGGGCAAGGGCTCCTGACCGCCCATTTGCGCAACATGCGCCTCGCGTTTGGCCATATTCCGGTCACAATATGCCCCTCGTCCGGAGTGACGCTTGGGGATATTTTGAATTTTCCGCTTTTTGTGATAGATTGATCTCATTCGGTCGGATGGCCCGCGAGGTTCTCGCACCATCCGGATTGACGACAGAACCCCGACACAAACCGGGGCGGCCAGAGGTTTGGTGATCCATTTCCGCATCTGAGATCGACAGCGTGCCGGCCCCTGACTTGCCGGAGTGCGCCGCCGTCTTCGATGCCGGGGTGAATTGCGGCGTCTGCGTCCGTGAAAGGAAATGACATGACGAGCAAGAGTGGTCTGGAATTCAAGGTCGGCGACGCGGTCGTCTATCCCGCTCACGGTGTCGGCAAGGTGGCCGCCGTCGAGACCCAGGAAGTCGCGGGTATGACCCTGGAAGTCTATGTCGTGACCTTCGACCACGAAAAAATGACCCTGCGCGTCCCGACCAACAAGGCCAAGACCGCCGGCCTGCGCTCGCTGGCCGCCGAGGATGTCGTCAGCCGCGCCCTGACCACGCTGAAGGGCCGCGCCCGCATCAAGCGCACCATGTGGTCGCGCCGGGCCCAGGAGTATGAAGCCAAGATCAACTCGGGCGACCTGATCTCGATCGCCGAGGTGGTGCGTGACCTGCACCGCGCCGACACCCAGCCGGAACAGTCCTATTCGGAGCGCCAGCTGTACGAATCGGCCCTGGACCGCATGGCCCGCGAAGTGGCCGCGGCCAATCGCATCGACAAGGAGGCGGCCGTCGAGCTGCTGGCCAAGTCGCTGAGCGCCAAGAAGGCCCCGCCGGCCCCGGCCGCCGCCGAAGCGGCCTGATCACAGGCAAAAGCTTGAAACGAATGAAGGCCCCGGAGCGATCCGGGGCCTTTTTTCTTGCGCAGTGTCAGCCCGCCTCGAGCGATTCCAGATATGCGATGAGGTCGCGGATCTGGTCGGGCTCGAGCTCGACCGGGGGCATGGCGGGGTGGGCGGTGACCAGACCCTCGGCAAGGGCTTCCTGCAGGAAGGTGACGGGATAGCGCTCGTGCAGGGTGCGGAAGGGCGGCGCCTCGGCCATGGGGCTGGCCCCCGCGGCGCCTACGGCATGGCAGGCCGCGCAGTATTCCACGGCCAGTCTCTGCCCCCGAAGGGCGGCGCCGGGATCGGCCTGCCGGGCGGAGGGCGGCGTCTCCGGAGCGGTCGAGCAGGCGGCGAGGATAATCCCGGCCAGGCAGGGGACGGTCAGGCGCAGGCGCATGGGGATCATCCTTTGCGGCGATGGCAGACGTTGAGCACGGCAGCCTCGCCCGGCCCTTGACGTGGATCAAGGTGGGGGCGGCACACGTTGGGCAGTATTGACCTCATCAGCCATGGCGGCCGGACCTCCGCCCCCCCTGCAGGAGTATTCCATGACCTCGACCCTGACCCATATCCGTCTGGAACTGGCCCGCGAGCCGGGCGCCCCCGCCGGCAATCCGCGGGATGGCTGGGACATTGTCGCCGTGCTGGATTCCGGGGGACGGCTGGACGGCGAGGGCTGTCGCGCCCAGGCCGATCGCCTGCATGTGCGACGCTTTGAGGACAACCAGACCGTCGCCACCGGCACCCTGCGCCACGGGTCGGGCGGCCGGTGGATCCTGGACCTGGCCCCGGAGGATGCACCGGACGCGACCGGCTTCCGCTTCGGTGAGGAGCGGTTCGTGGCCGGCGAATACGTCAGCCTGGTCGATGCCGACGGCGAGGCCCACCCCTATGTGGTGGCGAAGGCCTCGCCGCTCTGATCAGAAATATTCTGCCCCGGCCGGGCAGGTGCCGCTGATGCGGCGGGCCGTGATACTGGCCGGGATATAGGGCGTGCCGCGCGCCAGCTGGGCGCCGCCGGTGAAGCGGAAGCTTTCGGGGGCATAGGGGCCGTTCAGGCGCACCCGCACCGTGCGGTCCTTGCGGTCGCGGCAGGTGCCCTCGAAGCGGGCCTGGCCGTTGCCGACCTCGCGCACGGGATAGGTGCAGGACCAGCGGCGCGTCGACAGCCCGCCGAAGAAGCGGTTGATCTCGCTCTGGCGGACGCATTTGGTCTCGGTCTCGCCGACGCCCAGCACGCGGGTGCTGTACTCCCAGTAACCCGGCAGCGGGGTCCCCGAGGCCTGCGGGGCGGTGGCCGACGACGGCACCGTCATCGCCATGCCGAGCGCCAGGGCGCCGCCGGCGACCGGCAGGACGCGGGCGAGGAAACGGGTGCGGCCTTGTTGGTTCTTCATGTCAGCCCTCTCTGAAAGCTCAGGGGTGGTTATATGCCCTGACTATGTGGCGGCAATTGAACAGCGGCTGAACGCCCTGTAATTCTGCAATCAGGGTCGCCGGCCAGGCCGCAGGAAACCCCGGAGCCCGGCCTTGACGCCCGGCCCCCTCCTCCTCTATACGACCGCCTCTCGCGCGGGACAGGGTTTCGCGTGCACCTGTTTTTCGTGCCTGACGTCATTGATGCCGGGCGCCCATGAGGATCAGTCCATGTCGCGTCGTTGCGAACTCACCGGGATCGGCCCGATGGTCGGCCATTCGGTCAGCCACTCGAACATCAAGACCAAGCGCCGGTTCCTGCCGTCGCTGAAGACGGTCAAGGTCGCCTCGGAGGCCCTCGGCCAGACCTTCAGCCTGCGGATCTCGAACGCCGCCCTGCGCACGCTCGACTACAAGGGTGGCCTGGACGCCTTCATCGTCAAGGCCCGCGACGAAAAGCTGTCGACCGCCGCCCAGCGCATCAAGCGCCAGGTGAAGGCCAAGCTGGCGGAACAGCAAACCTCCTGATCCCTGCGGATCCATCCGATTGCGGAAAGGCCGGTGGAAACACCGGCCTTTTCTTTTGTCGTCCGCCCTCTAAGGTTCCGGCCTTCCTGTGACAGTGATGCCGGAGACGCCTGTGACCGTATCGTTCCGACCCCTTCTGGTCTCGATGGCCGCCCTCGGACTGAGCCTTGGCTCGACCGCCCCGGTGCTGGCCCAGGAGGGCGCGGAGCAGCGGACCTCGACCGCCTTCACCATGGACACCGGCGGGCCGCGCACGCCGGAACAGCTGGCCATGCGGTTCGATGTGGCCGATCTGGCCATCAAGGTCATGCCGGATGAGAGAGCCATCGAGGGCGTCGCCACCCTGACCTTTACCGCCACGGCGCCGCTGGACCGGCTGGTGGTCGAGCTGGACACCCGGTTCGACGTCTCGGAGGTGGCGATCAACGGGCGCGTGCTGTCGTCCCGCGACTGGGTAAATCCCGAAGGCCGCATGACCATCAGCCTGCCGCGCCGCCTGCGGGCGGGGCAGTCGGTCGACCTGCGCATCGCCTATGCCGGCCGACCGCATGTGGCGCGCAATGCCCCCTGGGACGGCGGCTTCGTCTGGTCGCGCGCGCCGGGCGGGGAACCGTGGATCGCGACCGCCGTCCAGGGCGACGGCTGTGACCTGTTCTGGCCCTGTATCGACCATCCGATGGCCGAGCCGGGCCGGGTCGACCTGCACATCACCGTGCCCTCGACCCTGTCGGCGCCGGCCAACGGACGCTTCCTTGGCAAGGAGGATCATGGCGACGGCTGGACGACCTGGAACTGGACCGCACGCCAGCCCAACAACTACGCCATCTCGCTGACGGTCGGGCCCTATGTCGAACTGTCGGGCACCTATGAGAGCCGCTTCGGCAACACCATCCCCCTGCATTTCTGGCACCTGAACAGCACCGATCCGGCCAAGGCCGCAGCCCTGTTCGCCGAGTTCCCGGAGCAACTGGCCTTCTTCGAGGCGACCGTCGGGCCGTTCCCGTTCAGCGACGAGAAGATGGGCGTGGTCGAGACCCCGCACCTCGGCATGGAGCACCAGACCATCAATGCCTATGGCAACAACTACCGCAAGGACCACAACGGCTATGACTGGCTGTTGCAGCACGAGCTGGCACATGAATGGTTCGGCAACCAGCTGACCAACGTCAACTGGGACGACATGTGGCTGCACGAGGGGCTGGGCACCTATATGCAGCCGCTCTATGCAGGCTGGCTGAACGGCGAGCAGTATTATCAGGCGGCGCTGCTGGAGCAGCGGCTGGGCCTCGCCAACCGCTTCCCCATCGTCTCCGGGCAGCCGTTGACCGAGGAACAGGTCTATGAGGACGACCGGGGCCCCGGCGGCGACATCTATCGCAAGGGCTCGCTGATCATGCACTCGCTGCGGATGCTGATCGGGGACGAGGCCTTCTTCGAGTCGGTCACGCGGCTGGTCTATGGCCGCCCGGATCCGCGCCCCGGCAATTTCGAGCCGCGCTATGCCTCGACGCCCGACTTCCTCGCCATCGTCAATGAGGTGACCGGCCAGGATCTGGGCTGGTTCTTCAACGGCTATCTGTATCAGGCGGCCCTGCCCGACCTGGTCAGCCGGCAGCAGGGCGACCGCCTGATGCTGGAATGGGTTGTCGGCGACGGCAGCGTCTTCCCCATGCCGATCGAGGTGTCGGTCGACGGCCGCGTGCAGACGGTGCCGATGACGGGGGGCCGGGGCGAGGTCCGGGGAGTCGGCCCGCACAGCCATGTGCTGATCGACCCGCAGAACAAGGTGCTGCGCCGGCTGGACAATATCGACGAATACGAGGCCTGGGCCGCGACCCAGCGTCGGCGCTAGGGCTCAGACCCGGGACATCAGGGCTCGAGCTCGATGTCCCAGTAGAGATAGTCGAGCCAGCTATTGTGCAGATAGTCGGGCGGGAAGCGCCGCCCGGCGTCCTGGAGTTGCCAGGCGTTCGGCCGACGCGGCGCGTGGCGGATCGGCATGCCGGCCTGTTGTGGCGTGCGGCCGCCCTTTCTGAGGTTACAGGGGGGGCAGGCGGCGACGATATTCTCCCAGGTGGTGCGGCCGCCGTGCGAGCGCGGCACCACATGATCGAAGGTCAGCTCCCCTGCCTGGCCACAGTACTGGCAGGTGAAGCCGTCGCGCAGGAAGACGTTGAAGCGGGTGAAGGCGGGCGAGCGATCCTGATCGATATAGGTCTTCAGCGACACCACACTGGGCAGCTGGAACTCCATCGACGGACTGCGGACAACCTTGTCATAGACCGAGACCACATCGACGCGGTCCTGCCAGACGGCCTTGATCACATCCTGCCAGGGCCAGATCGACAGCGGATAGTAGGACAGGGGCCGGAAGTCGGCGTTCAGCACCAGGGCAGGCCAGCCGGACGGGGTGCGGGGCGCCGTCATGCGCCCGGTGCCGGCCTCAATGAGCCCGCCGCCGGAAACGGCGGCCCCCGACAATGCGGACAGGGACCGGGACATCAGACGCCCCCGCTCCGCACGGAATATGGACAAGCGACCGGACTGAAGACGACTTCCTCCACGCTGATGGGAGGAAGCTTATCGTCGATTCGAGGCCACGGCCATGACGAACACGTGTCGGTTCGATGAAGTCGCAGGCGGGGGTCTAGGGCGTGCGGACGCGGCTGGGGAAGGACGGCAGGCTCCACCCCCAGACCAGGGCGCCGGCCCGAAGGGCAAAGCCGAGCGGCATGGCGAGAAGGGCCGCCGTGACATTGTCGAAGCCCAGCAGTTTGAACACAATATAGGCAGCCGCCGCCAGAATGGCCGCCGTCACCGTGATCTCGCGGCGCAGCAGGATGGAAGGCTGACCCGCCAGAAGGTCGCGGACCACACCGCCGAAGCAGGCGGTGAGCGTGCCCATGACAATGCAGATCAGGGGGGCGACCCCGAGGGCCTCGGCCTTGGCCGCACCCATCACGCCATAGGCCGCCAGTCCGACCGCATCCAGCCACAGCAGGGCCCGGAACCGCCATTCGGGCCGGCCGATCACCCAGACCACCAGCGCCGCCGCGAGGCAGACCGCGATATATTTCCAGTCGACCACCCAGAAGACCGGCACATCCAGCAGGACATCGCGCAGGGTGCCGCCCCCCACCCCCGTGATGGCGGCAAAAAAGCCCAGGGTCACAAGGTCATGCTTCTCGCGGGCGGCGGCCAGCGCGCCCGTGGCCGCGAACACCGCCACGCCCGCATAATCCACCAGATAAAGGTTGGGCAGGATCGGTTCGCTGAGAGTCTGGAGGATCGGGGCTTCAATCATCGAGCGTCCTCCAGCGAGACGTCCCCGCGCTTGACGGCACCATACCAGCTCCACAGCAGATGCGCCGCCACCGAACGGTGCGGGCGCCAGACCTCGGCCCGCTCACAGGCCTGTTTCTGCGTGGGACGCACCGCGATTCCGTCGGCCCGGCGTATGGCCTCCTGCAGGGCGACGTCGCCGCCGGGGAAGACGTCGGTGCGGCCCTCGCAGAACATCAGGAAGGTCTCGGCGGTCCACAGGCCGACGCCCTTGATGGCGGTCAGGGCGGCGATGGCTTCGGCGTCGTCCAGCCGTTCCAGATGGTCGAAGTCGATGCGGCCCTCGGTGTGGGCGCGGGCGATCTCGTGCCCATAGCGGGCCTTCTGCCCCGACAGGCCGAAGCTCCGGAGCTGCTCGGGCGAGTGAGCCAGGACGGTTTCCGGCGTGATCTGGCCGAGACCCTCGCCCACCCGGCGCCAGATGGAGGCCGCGGCGGCAACCGACACCTGCTGCTCGACGATCATGCGGAACAGGCCCTCGAAACCGCCGGTGCGGAGCCGCCATTCGAACGGCGGCACCACCGCGACCGCGCGCGCCAGCACGGGGTCGGCGGCGGCGAGCGCCTGTCGCGCTGTCAGAATGTGATCGGCCGTCGGTGCGGTCGGCATGGCTTGGCCTTGGTGACAGGGTCCGGACCGCCCTCTAGGGTCGGGCCATGCCCAGTCTGGCCGAAGTTCGCCCCGTGATCACCCCGGAATCGTGCCTCGACAGCCGGAATCCGCGAGCGGGACGGGCATGACGGTTACCCGATTTGCCCCTTCACCCACCGGACGGCTGCACATCGGCCATGCCTTTTCGGCCCTGACGGCCTGGACGGCCGCACGGAAGGCCGGGGGCCGGTTCCTGCTGCGCATCGAGGATACCGACTTCACCCGCTGCCGGCCTGGATACACCGAGGCCGTGTTCGAGGATCTCGCCTGGCTGGGTCTGGACTGGGAGACGCCGGTGCGCCGCCAGTCGGAGCATCGGGCGGAGTATGATCGGGCGCTGGAGCAGCTGCGCGAGCGGGGACTGCTCTACCGTTGCTTTCGCACCCGCAAGGAGCGGCTGGCGCTGGCCGGGCTGGCACCCCATTCCGACGACCCCGCGGACCCGGCCGCCTTCGCCGGCGGCCCTCATGACCCGGAGGAGGAAGCCCGGCGGCTGGAGGCCGGAGAGGCCTTCGCCTGGCGACTGTCGCTGGGACGGGCGGGGGCGGCACTCGGCGACCTGTCGCGCCTGACGTGGATCGAGGAAGGGGTGGAGGCCGGGGTCCATCACGCCCGCCCCGAGGCGCTGGGCGATATGGTGATGGGCCGCAAGGACATCGGCGCGGGCTATGTCATCGCCTCGGTCATCGATGATGCGGCGCAGGGCATCACCCACGTGATCCGGGGCGAGGACCTGATCCCCCTGACCTCGATCCAGCGAGTCCTGCAGGCGCTGTTGCAGCTGCCGACACCGATTTACCGTCATCATCGCCTGTTACTGGACGAAAGCGGCAAGCGCTTTGCCAAGCGGAACGGAGCCGTCACACTGGCTGAGATCCGGGCGGGGGGAACCTCACCCGCCGACCTCCGGGCCCGTCTGGGCTTTCCCGACGCATCAGGGAGACATACATGATCCTCGACCGGCGCGTTCTGATGGCAACCCTGGGAGTCCTGCCTGCCGTGAGCCTGCCGGGGCTGGTCGCGGCCCGCCCGGGGGGCGAGGCGGTGCAGGCGGCACTGGATGCCGTGTTCGACCGCTTTTCCCCGGTCGGGCTGGGGGCGGCGGTGATCTCCCGCGAGGGGCTTCTCGCATCGGCCGTGCGCGGCCTGCGCCGCAAGGACGGCACCGACCCGGTGCTGACCACCGACGCCTGGCATCTGGGATCGAACACCAAGGCCATGACGGCCGTGCTGTTCGCCCGTCTGGTCGAACAGGGCAAGGCACAGTGGGACCTGAAGCTCGTGGATGCCCTGGCCGGCGCGCACGACCCGGCATGGGCCCATGTGACCGTGCTTGATCTGATGCAGCATCGCGCGGGTCTGAGGGACGAGGAAGTGCTGGGGCAGGCCTGGTTCATGACCGCGCGGGGCGATCCCGCGACCCTGCCTGAACAAAGGCTGGCGATGGCGCGGAAGGCGCTGGCCGTTCCGCCCGGAGGGACGCCCGGTCAGTTCCGGTACGGCAATGCCAACTATATGGTCGCGGCCGCCGCCCTGGAGGCGCTCACCGGTCAGGACTGGCAGCAGCTGATGGTCGAACAGCTGTTCACCCCGCTGGGCATCACCTCGGCCGGGTTCGGCGCGCCGCCGGAGCCCGCGCCCTGGGGCCATCGCGAGATGGGGGAAACGACCGCGTCCCTGCCGCCGTGGCGTCCCGGTGCCGACAACCCCGCCGCCCTGGGCCCGGCAGGGACGGTGCATATGACGCTGCAGGACTACGGGCGCTTCCTCATGGTCTTCCTCAATGACGGACAGCCGCTGCTGCAACCGGGGTCAATCGCGCATCTGACGCGACCGGCCGAGGGGCCGCCCCCGGCCTATGGCGCCGGCTGGATCGTGCTGGACCAACCGTGGGCCGGTCCGGACGGCGCGACGCCCGGACGGGTGCTGGCCCACGATGGATCCAACACACTGTGGTACGCCAGCGCCGCGGTTGCACCGGACCGGGGCCTTGCCCTTGTCGCCGTCAGCAACGACGGGACCGCAGGAGCCCGGGCCTGTCCGGCCTTGATCCGGGCCCTTGTCGCAGGCCTTCCGGTCGCGGAAGCGGGCGGGGTCGGCTAGTCTGATCCGATGAAGCGTGATCTGGCCGACTTCTGGAATCTGTTGTGGGAAGCGGCTCTGGGTCTGTGCGCGGCCTTTGCCATGCTGAACCTGTTCGCGCCGCCGCAGGACCTGCCGTGGAAGCCGCTGGACCTGGACCGGCCGATCGGTCAGGCGACAGCGGCCAAGGTCGGGGATTTCGAGATCTCGCGCCTCGCCTCGCCCGAGGAGGTGCGGGCCGTGACCGACGCCTGTATGGAGGTGCTGCGGGACGCCGGCGTCGAGGTCGAGCGTGCGCCAGACCGGGACGACGGCGGGTTCTGCGTGGTACGGGGGGCGGTCCGCATCACCGGGGGCGACGTGACGCCGCTCCGCCCCGGCGGACTGGTCATGCAGTGTCCGTTGGCGGTCCGCTATGTCATCTGGGACCGGCAGGTCCTGCGCCCGGCGGCCCGCGAGACCTTCGGCAGCGAGGTGGCCAGCGTCGAGAACTATGGCTCCTATTCGTGTCGCCGCATCTACGGCAAGGACGATCCCGGGGCCCGGCCCAGCGAACATGCCCGCGCCAATGCGCTGGACGTCTCGGCAATCCGGCTTGAGGACGGGCGTGTGGTCAGCCTCACCTCGGACTGGGACGGACGGGGTCGCTCCGGGCCCGACGGGCGCCGGTTTCTGAGGCGAATTCGGGACGGCGCCTGCCGCGTCTTCTCGACGGTTCTGACGCCGGATTACAACGAGGCGCACGCCGATCACCTGCATCTGGACGGGGCGCCACGCGGGCTGTGCGCCTGATCCGGCTCCCCTCCGGAGCGAATCGATTCCGGTTGACCAAATCCGCCTGACGCGAGACAACCCCTCTGCAGCCCGGATTTGCGCGGTGTCCAAAGCCGCGGGTCGCTCCTTCGCCTGAACGAGCTTTATCCAGATGGGTTGACGGGTCTCCACCCGGGGACCCGCCTGGAAAGCGCGTTTACGGAGACGCATTATGGCGACCGGTACGGTCAAATGGTTCAACCCCACCAAGGGGTATGGTTTCATCCAGCCGGATGGCGGTGGGTCGGACGTGTTCGTCCACATCACGGCCGTCCAGCAAGCCGGCCTCGCCGGTCTGGATGACAACGCCAAGGTCGAATACGAGCTGGAAACCCAGCGCGGCAAGACCTCGGCCGTGGGCCTCAAGCTCCTCTAGGAGCCATCGAGGTTTCAGACCTTTGCGGGCGCGGACTCTTCGGGGGCCGCGCCCGTTTCAATTGCGCGGACGGTCCGCGGCCCCGACCGGCACCATGACGGGTCCGGCTGGCGGCGTCAGGCGGCTGGCGCGCTGGGCCAGGACGACGCCGATCAGCACCAGTATGCCGCCGATGGCCTGCACCGGAGTCAGGGCCTCGGCGAAGATCCACCAGCCCAGCAGGGCCGCGACGACCGGCTGGATCAGGATGGTGACGGCGGTCACCGAGGCGGGCAGCCGCCCCAGCGCCCAGGCGACGCCGCCCTGCCCCACCACATGCATCAGGCCGAGGCCCGCGCAGGCCAGCCAGCCGCCCGGCCCGGCGGGCAGGATGTCTTCACCCAGCACGAGCGCCACGCCCAGCAGCAGGGGCGTGCCCATCAGGGTCGCCCAGAAGGTCACCCTGAGGGCACCTGCCGTGCGCCGCGCGGCCTGCACGGCCAGAAAATAGGCCGCGTACCAGATGGCCACAGACAGGGAGAACAGGTCGCCCAGCAGGGGGTTGGTGCCCTGCCCGCCGTCGGCGCCGGCGGCCATGGCAAAGGCCCCGGCGACCGCGAGGGTCAGCGCCAGCACAAAGCTGCGGCCCGGGCGCTGTTTCCAGACGAGCCAGGCGAACAGGGTCACGACCACGGGCGTCAGATTGCAGAGCACCGTGGCATTGGCGACCGAGGTCATGACGATGCCGTAGTGCCAGAAGGCCAGATCCAGCACGAAGAACAGCCCGGCCAGCAGCATCCAGCGCGACGGTGTGCCCAACCCCCGGCTCTCCCCGCGTCCCTGGGTGGCGGTCAGCAGGGTCAGCAGCGGCAGGGCAAACAGGAACCGCCAGAAGCCCGCCGCCGCCGGGCCCGTCTCGGTCAGCCGCACGAGGATGGGGGCGAGGCCCAGCACCATGGCGGCCAGCACCAGCACCGCCAGCGGAAAGCCGGCGTGACGGGTCAGGGCGACGACAGGGGCCGGGGCGCGGATCATGGCGCCCTCTATCCCTTCTCATCGGGGTCGGGAAGGCGCTATCAGGGGACATGACCGCTCCGCTTCCCGACGCTGGCCGCAACTGGGTCGACCGCCATGCGCCCGAGAGGCTGAAGCCGTGGCTCAAGCTGGGGCGGTTCGACCGGCCGATCGGCATCTGGCTGCTGCTGCTGCCCGGCTGGCAGGGGATCATGCTGGCGGTCGCGTCGCTGGAGCCGGATGCGCCGCCGCTGACGCTCGCGTGGCTGGCGGTCGCGTTCGCGGTGGGGGCCTGTCTGATGCGGGCGGCGGGCTGTGCGTTCAACGACATCGTCGACCGCGACATCGACGCGAAGGTGGCGCGCACGGCGGCGCGGCCGGTGGCCTCGGGGCAGATCTCGGTGAAGGGGGCATGGGCGTTTGTCATCGGCTGCTGCCTGATCAGCCTCTTGATCCTGCTGACGCTGAACCTCACGGCGGTGATACTGGGCGTGGCGTCGCTGGCGCTGGTCGCGGCCTATCCCTTCATGAAGCGGATCACCTGGTGGCCGCAGGCGTGGCTGGGCCTGACCTTCAACTGGGGCGCGCTGATGGGCTTTGCGGCGGCGACGGGCGGCTACGGCCTCGGCAACCGTTGGTTCGAAATCCAGTCCGGAATGAAGTTGCTCTCAATTTATAACATTCACAGCGATTGGCTTCTGGCCCACGGCTCCCTCACCACCGCCGCCCTGCTGCTCTACTTCGGCGGGGTGTTCTGGACGCTGGGCTATGACACCCTCTACGCGCTGCAGGACATTGAGGACGATGCGCTGGCCGGTGTGAAGTCCTCGGCCCGGCGGCTGGGCGGCAAGGTCCGCGATGGCGTGGCCTTCTTCTACCTGCTGGCAGCGATTTTTTCGGCCGGTGCAGCAGCGGTCGGGGGCCTGTCGCCGTTGTTCTGGGTCGGCTGGCTGGCCTATGCGGCGCATCTCGTCTGGCAGGTGCGGAATGTCCGGGCCGATGACCCCGAGGGCGCGCTCCGGCTGTTCAAGTCCAACCGCGAGGCCGGTGTGCTGTTGTTGATCGCGCTGGGCCTTGGGGCGGTCCCGATCGGGGGCTAGACTGGGGCGAACCCAGGAGTATTCCATGCGTCCCTCCCCGACCCAGACCCACCGCCTCACGCTGATCGTGCTGGGACTGGCCCTGCCGCTGGCGCTCGCGGCCTGCAATCGCGACCGGGAAGAACCCGCCCCGGCCGAGGTGGCCGACAGCGGCCCGTCCGCGCAGGAAACTCCGGCCGCCTCGCCGTCCAATCTGACCTTTGCCGACAGGACGCCCCACGCGACCGTCTCCCTGACCCTGCCCGAGGGGATCAAGGCCGAGCCCGACCTGCACGCCCGCACCTATGCCGAGGAGGTCCGCAGCCTTCGCCAGTTCGAGGAAGGGGCGCTGGCGGCCCGGACCGAGGCCGAGGGCGACGAGGGCATGCCACCGTTCGAGAAGACGGTCACGGTCACGGTCGCCGGTGAGACCGACCGCCTGTTCAGCCTCCGGCGCGAAGCCTTTGACTATTCCGGCGGGGCCCACCCGAACACACTGACGACGGGCATTGTCTGGGACCGGTCGCTGAAGCGGATGATCGGGGCCCCGGAGCTGTTCCGGAAGGACGCCGACCTGACGGCGCTGGATCAGGCCCTGTGTACGGCGGTGAACGCCGCCCGTCGGGAGCGGGTGCCCGGGGCCCGGACCATCACCCTGGGCGGTCGCGACGGCTGGTCCTGTCCCCGCGCGGCCGATACGCCGTTCGTCCTCGCCCCCGGTGATCAGGCCGGCAAGGCCGGCGGCCTGATCTTCCTGATCGGCCCGTATCAGGTCGGGCCGGGCGTCGAGGGGAGTTATGAGATCGCCCTCCCCCAGACGGCCTTCAGGAGTATGGTGGCCACGGCCTATGCCGGAGAGTTTGCGGGCCAGCCGCGGCGGACGGGGGACGTCACGCCGCGCTGACCCGGCCGCCTAGTCCGCGAGGAAGCGATCGACGATCTCGCTGAACCGCTCGGGCTGGTCCGCCATGATGAAGTGGCGGCTGTCATCGACCCGGATCAGGGTCACGCCCGGCAGGCCGGCGTATTCGCGCTGCCACAGGGCGTCGGCCATGGCGGGCGGAGCGCCGCCGTTGGCATCGGCCGCATAGACGGCCCAGACCGGCGTGGTCATGGCGGGAAGGCCCGGGCGGAGGTCGGTCAGCATGACCTCGCGGATGGCGGTGGCCAGAGCCTGACGATCCGAGGCCATGCCCCATTTGACCATGGCCGCGCGCGTGGCGGGGTCATTGGCATAGCCGGCCGCGCCCTGCTGCTGCCCGGCGCGGAAGCTGGCCTCATCAGCGGCAAGGGTTCCCGCTGCAGCCTGTTCGGCGAAGGGGCGCGCCGTGTCGACCGTGACCTGCGGGCCGAACAGGGCGGAGAAGAAGGGCAGGCTGTCGACGCTCATCACCTTGCCGACGAGGGCCGGGTATTGCTGGGCCAGCATCAGGGCGCTCATGCCGCCCATGGAGTGGCCGATGACGGCGGGGGCCTGGAGGCCCGCCTCATCGATATAGCGGGCCAGCTCGTCGATCACCGGCTGGACGAAGGGGCCGTCGCCGTGGACCCAGGGCTCACCTGCGAAGCCGGCCAGCTGGACCATGTGGACGCGGTGGGTGGTAGACAGGCGCTCGGCCTCGGCCCGCCAGACCTCACGCGAGGAGGCATAGCCGGGGATGAAGATGACGTCCGGGCCTGAGCCCAGCACCTCGACCGACAGCCGGTCGGAGGCGAAGGCGGGTGCGGCTTGAGCCACAGCCATACGGGGCGCGATCAGGCTGACGATGCCGCCGGCCAGCAGCAGGGCCGAGGCGAGGAAGAGGGCGCGCAGGATCCGGCGCCCCACGAAGGGACGGAGATGCAGCATGGGAAATGTCCTTGGAGTGGGCCTGACGGATCAGGCGTGCGGGTTTTCGAAGATGTCTTCCACCGGGCGGTCGAACACCACGGCGATGCGATAGGCGAGGTCGAGCGAGGGGTCGTGCTTCTCGGTCTCGAGCGCATTGACCGCCTGACGCGAGACCCCCAGTTCCTGGCCCAGCTGTTCCTGGGTCCAGCCGCGCTCGACGCGCAGCAGTTTGAGGCGGTTCTTCATCCCTGCGAGCTCCGGATGAAGGGGGCGGTCAGGCCGACCAGGCCCCAGAACAGCGGATAGATGTACCAGCCCGGCGCATGGGGGGCACCGGCGAAGCTCTCGGCAAAGCCCCAGCCCGTGAACAGCGCCATGGCGAGGCCCGAGGCGATGATGAACTGTTTGGCCATGACGGCGCGGAAGAATTCGTCGGTCTCGCGCATCAGGGCCAGGGTCGCCCAGATCTGGCCGACGATGGGGGCGGTCACAGCCGCCGCCAGAATCCAGGCGGCGGGCTTGCCCTGGATCTCGTCGAAGGCGCCGAAGATCAGCGCCACCATCACCGCGACATAGCCGCTCATGAAGGCGAGGGTTCGGATCGTGTACCGTTTGTGGGCAGCGGTCGCCGGCTTGGCGGTCATCAACATGGCAGGTCCTCCTGACTGAATGTAAGGATCACCTTACACCTCTTCCATGTCATGTCAACCTGACTTTTCGTAAGGATCGCCTGTCTTTTGTCCGTTGTCGAAAAGGACGCTAGACTGGCCCCATGCCTGCCGCGCCCCGCATTGCTCCCGGCCAGTTGTTCGCGCCCGAAGAGTGGGCGCCGTTCCAGTCGCGCAGCGCCGTCGCCGGGCCGCTGCTGGTGCTCCATTGCTGGGGGGTGATCGCGCTGGCGGTGGCGCTGGGGGTGTGGATTCCCTGGCTGATCCCGCTCAGCGTCATGATCATCGGCACGCGCCAGTTGGGGCTGGCGATCCTGATGCATGAAGCGGCACATGGCGGGCTGTCGCGCAATCTGAAGCTCAATGACTTTCTCGGCCACTGGCTGTGCGCCGTGCCGGTGGGGGCGTCGCTCAACAACTATCGGCCCTATCATCTGGCGCACCACCGCTTTGCCCAGCAGGCCGAGGACCCCGACCTGATCCTGTCGGCCCCCTTCCCCGTCAGCCCGGCCTCGCTGCGGCGCAAGCTGATCCGCGACCTGACCGGCCAGACCTTCTTCAAGCAGAGGGTGGTGCTGCCGCTGGCGGCGCTGCGCGGGCGGGCGGCTGAACGCGCGACAGATGATCATGCTTATGAGGCGCTGGTGACCGGGCGATCGATCCTGCCGTTCCTGCTGGTCAACGCGGGGATGCTGGCGGGGTTTGCGGCGGCGGGCGTCTGGTGGGCGTATTTCGCCCTGTGGCTGCTGCCCATGGCGACCTGGTTTCCGATGGTCACCCGCATCCGCAACATCGCCGAACACGCCTGTGTCGAGGGCTCGGCCGAGGATGCGTTCCGGGCCGCCCGCACGACCCGCGCGAACTGGCTGGAGCGCGCCTTCATCGCCCCCTACTGGGTCAATTTCCACGCCGAACATCACCTGTTCATGCATGTGCCCTGCTGGAAACTGCCCGCCCTGCACCGCGCCGTCCACGCCCGCCCCGAGGGCGCGCGGATGGAGGTGGCGGGAGGGTATGGGGAGGTGTTGCGGGCGGCGACCGCCGGGCGGGAAGTGGGTGCGGCGAGCGTCAGCTAGGAGGCCCGCAGCTCCGGCGAGAAATGGCCCCGCTTGGCCCGCTCCGCCACCCGCCCTATCTTTCCCCTATGACCCGCACCCTGATCCTGTCCGGTCTTGCCGTTGGTCTGGCCCTGACCGGCGCCACGGCGGCCGGGGCGCAGAGCCTGCCGCCGCCTTACATCGCGCCGCCGCCGCGCGTGGGGACCCTGCCTCCGCCGGGCGGCTATGCGGCCGAGCGGCATCGCTATGAGATCGACCGGCTGCGCGCCGGGGCCGACCTGCGTCAGGCCGAGGCCGAGCGGGGCCGGGCGGAAGCCGCGCGTGTGGTCACCGATCTGGAACGCCAGCGGCAGACGCCGGCCCTGACACCGCCTGTGGCCGTGCCGCCTGGCACGCCGGCCAGCGCCCGCGCACGCCGGGAAGAGGTCGAGGCCCGCACAGGCCAGATCGACCGCTGGCTGGACGGCGGGGACTGAGGCCGCAGCCTCGCTGGCATCTCTTTCTTGCGACCCGCGTTCGGCATAGGCTGGAACGGCAGAGCGGGAGGGCACCATGCGCTGGAGAGGCGGACAACGCGGCGGCGGCGGGATCGAGGACCGGCGCGGCATGGGCGCGGGCGGCATCGCCGGCGGCGGGCTGGGCGTCATGGTGCTGGCGGCGATCGGCTATCTGGTCTTTGGCATTCCGCCCGAAACCACCACCCAGATCGCGACCCAGCTGGGCGCGGCGGGCAGTCAGGCCGAGGGCGAGCGCGGCACGCCCGAGGATGAGGCCGGCCTGTTCGTCGATGTGATCGGCGGCAATGTGAATGCCGTCTGGTCGGACCTGCTGATGGGATACCGCCCGCCGACGGTGGTTCTGTACGAGGTCGGAACGGGTACCGGCTGTGGCTATGGCCAGTCGGCCATGGGGCCGTTCTACTGTCCGGCGGACCAGACCGTCTATCTGGACCTGGGCTTCTGGCAGCAGATGCAGACCCAGCTGGGGGCCTCGGGTGCCGACTTCGCCAAGGCCTATGTCATCGCCCATGAGTTCGGCCACCATGTGCAGACCCTGACGGGGGCCTCGGAGGATGTGCGGCGGGCGCAGGCGCAGGCCACCAGCCAGGCCGAGGCCAACCGGTTCTCCGTGGCGCTGGAGCTTCAGGCCGACTGCTATGCCGGGGTCTGGGCGGCCAATGCCGCGCGCCTGTCGGGCGGCGAGGTGGCGCTGCGGCCCGGTGATCTGGAAGAGGGGCTGAAGACGGCCGCCGCCATCGGCGACGACGCCCTGCAGCAGCGCGGCGGTGGCCGGGTCTCGCCCGACAGCTTTACCCACGGATCGTCAGAGCAGCGGGTCGAGTGGCTGACGCGCGGCTATCAGACCGGCGACCCGGCGGCCTGCGACACCTTCCGGGGCTATTGAGACCCGTCAGATCAGGCGGATTTCCCGGAGCCGTTCGGTGAGGAAGTCCTCGGCCATGATCGACTTGCCGGCATAGCGGTCCGGATTGTCGGGCGTGATGGTGGACGGCAGGGTCTCGATCACGAAGTCCGGATTGAAGTGCAGGAAGAAGGGCATGGAATAGCGGGCGAACCGGCTGCGCTCGGGCGACGGATTGATCACCCGGTGGCTGGTCGACGGCAGGACGTGATTGGTCAGCCGCTGCAACATGTCGCCGATGTTGACCACCAGGGCGCCCGGCGGCGGGGCGATATCCAGCCAGCTGCCGTCCTTTTCCTTGAGCTGCAGGCCGGCTTCCTCGGCGCCCAGCAGCAGGGTGATGACATTGATGTCCTCATGCGCGCCGGCGCGCACCCCGGCGGGTTCGCCCGTCACCGGCGGGTAGTGCAGCAGGCGCAGGATGCTGTTGCCCAGCTGGACCTTGTCCTCGAAATAGCTGTCGGCGAGGCCCAGATGCCGGGCGATGGCGCGCAGGATACGGGCCCCCAGAGCATCCATGGCCTCGAACAGGCCATACAGGTGGTCGCGGAAGCCCTCGACCTCGGTCGGCCACAGATTGTCCCGCATGTATGTCCGGTAGGGATGCCCCTCGGGCAGCTCACGGCCGACGTGCCAGAACTCCTTGAGATCCACGGCGGCGGCGCCCTTGGCCGCTTCGACGCCGAACGGGGTCAGGCCGCGTGCCCCGCCCGTGCCCGGGATGTGATAGGCGCGCTTGACGTCTTCCGGCAGGGCGAAGAAGGCCTTGGCGTCGTTCAGGGCGCCGTCGATCACCGCCTGATCCAGCCCGTGATCGGCGATCACGGCAAAGCCATAGCGTTCGAACGAACCGCCCAGGGCATCGGCAAAGGCCTGGAAGTCGCGGTCGTAGAGCGACATGGATACGGGCGTGATCCCGCGGGCGGACAGATCGGTCGAGGGGGAGACGGGTTCGGCGGTCACGGCAACGTCCGTTCAGACAGTGGATCAGGCATCAGGCTGATACGCCCTGATACCCCCGCATGGCAAACGGATGGCAGCGCCGTTCATATGCGATACAGAATGGAACCTTCACCGTAAGCCTCGCGTTAACCGGGCCTGACGCCCAAACAACAGGACGAGACCTATGCGCACCAGGATTTTGATGACCGGCGCGGCCATTGCCACCCTTCTCGGGGCCACGGCCTGCACGACCATGGACCCCTACAGCTCGCAACCCCGCCGCAACAACACCGGGACCGGTGTCATCGCCGGCGCCATCGGCGGCGCGGTGCTGGGCTATCTGACCAACACCTCGGATGGCGAGCAGGGCCGCAAGAACGCCCTGATCGGTGCCGGCGTCGGCGCCCTCGCCGGGGCGGCCGTCGGCCAGTATATGGACCGCCAGCAGCGCGCCATGGAAGAAGAACTGTCCGGCACCGGCGTCGGCGTGGTTCGCCAGGGCGACAACCTGGTCCTGCGCATGCCGTCGGACGTGACCTTCGCCACCAACCAGTCGAACATCGATCCGCGGTTTGACGCGGTGCTGGCCGATGTGGCCGGTGTGCTGCAGCAGTATGATCGCAGCACCGTCGACATCATCGGCCACACCGACTCGACCGGCGGCGACGCGATCAACCAGCCGCTGTCCGAGCGCCGGGCCCTGTCGGTCGCCAACGCCCTGATCCGCAACGGCGTCATGCCCGAGCGCCTCTATGTCGAGGGCCGCAGCTCCAGCCAGCCGGTGGCCTCCAATGCCACGGTCGAGGGCCGCGCCCAGAACCGTCGCGTTGAAATCCTGATCCGTCCGTTCCGCGGCTGATCACAGCGACCCCTTGCCCGATGAAGGCGGGTCCCGGACGGGGCCCGCCTTTTTTGGTGACTCCCGTTCGGCAAGGCTTGCGATTCCCCTGTCGCCTGTGCTTTGCCTTCCACAGGGTGAATCGGGGGATGGCCGTGGGTCCGGAACATCGGGAATGGCTGGAAGGCGCAAGGCTGATTTCGATCGGCCTGGTCGCAGCCGTCGTCTCCGCCGGACTGGTCATCAGCGTGGGACGGGCCGTCCTGCTGGACGACTCCGGTCAGGCCGACGCCCGCGCAGAGGTCCTTATCCCCGCCTCGACCCGCTGATCACGCGCGGCCGATCGAGGTGTAGCGGAAGCCGCGGGCCCGCATGTCTTCCGGCCGGTAGATGTTGCGCAGGTCGACGATGACCGGCTGTTTCACCAGCGACTTCAGACGGTCCAGATCCAGCGCCCGGAACGGATCCCATTCCGTCACGATCACCACCGCGTCGGCATCCTTGACCGCATCATAGGGCCCCTCGCGGAAGTCGACCCCGTCCAGCAGGGCCTTCGCCTCATGCATGCCCTCGGGATCGAAGGCCTGCACCTTCGCTCCGGCGGCGATCAGGGCCGGCACCAGGTCAAGCGAGGGCGAGTCGCGCATGTCGTCGGTATTGGGCTTGAACGTCAGGCCCAGCACCGCGACCGTCTTGCCCGACAGGTCGCCATCCAGCGCCTTTTCGACGCGGCCGGCCATGGCCTTCTTGCGGGCGTCATTGACCTCGACCGTGGTCTCGACCAGCCGCACCGGGCTGCCGGCGTCGACCGCGGTGCGCACCAGGGCGAGCGTGTCCTTGGGAAAGCAGGAGCCGCCGTAGCCGGGGCCGGCATGCAGGAATTTCGAGCCGATGCGGTTGTCCAGCCCGATCCCGCGCGCGACCTGCTGGACATCGGCCCCGACGGCCTCGCACAGATCGGCCATCTCGTTGATGAAGGTGATCTTCATGGCGAGGAAGGCGTTGGCCGCATATTTGATCAGTTCCGAGGTGCGGCGTCCCACGAACAGCAACGGCGACTCGTTCAGGTTCAGCGGGCGATAGAGCTCGCTCATCACCTTTCGGGCCCGCTCGTCATCGGTGCCGACCACGACACGGTCCGGGCGTTTGAAGTCGCCGATGGCGGCGCCTTCGCGCAGGAATTCGGGATTGGAGACCACGGCGAACTCCGCGTCGGGGCGACGTTCGCGGATGATGCGCTCGATCTCGTCACCGGTGCCGACCGGCACGGTCGACTTGGTGACCACCACCGTAAAGCCGTCGATCAGGTCGGCGATTTCCTCAGCGGCCGCATAGACATAGCTGAGATCCGCGTGACCGTCACCGCGACGCGAGGGCGTGCCCACGGCGATGAAGACGGCATCGGCCTGACGGATTGCCTCGGCCCCGTCGATGGCAAAGAACAGGCGGCCTTCCTCGACATTCTTGGCGACAAGGGTGTCGAGACCGGGCTCGTAGATGGGCATGATGCCCTGTTCCAGCCGCTCGATCTTGGAGGCGTCCTTGTCGACACAGGTGACGATATGGCCGAAGTCGGCGAAGCAGGCCCCGGAGACCAGGCCCACATATCCCGTACCGATCATTGCCACGCGCATGCCGTATCCCTTCCGGTGTTTCGCGAACTGTCGCGCCCCGATAGCCCGCCCGCGCAGGCTTGAACAGGGTGCCCGCGCAAGCAGGGCTTGTTTCACCGATGCGTGTCTGCAACGTGACAACCATGACTGTGGCTGACCTGTCCCGACCCCTGCCCTACCGCCTCGCGGCCCTGCGCGATCTCGAATCCGAGAGCATCCACATCCTGCGCGAGGTGGCGGCCCAGTGCGAACGGCCGGTGCTGCTGTACTCGATCGGCAAGGACTCGGCGGTGCTGCTGCACCTGGCCCGCAAGGCCTTTCACCCGGCCCCGGCGCCCTGGCCCATGCTGCATGTCGATACCGGCTGGAAATTCCGCGAGATGTACGCTCTGCGCGACCGGATGGCGGCGGAAAGCGGCCTGAAGCTGATCGTGCACAAGAACCCCGAGGCCGAGGCGCGCGGCATCAATCCGTTTGACCATGGCTCGGCCGTCCACACCGATATGTGGAAGACGCAAGGGCTGAAACAGGCGCTGGATGCCCACCGTTTCGATGCCGCCATCGGCGGGGCGCGCCGCGACGAGGAGGCCAGCCGCTCGAAGGAGCGCATCTTCTCGATCCGGGGGGCGGGTCATGCCTGGGACCCGCGGGCCCAGCGGCCCGAACTGTGGTCGCTCTACAATCCCCGCCTGAAGCCGGGTCAGTCGGTGCGGGTCTTCCCCCTGTCCAACTGGACCGAGGCGGATGTGTGGGACTACATCGCCCTCGAGGACATTCCGGTCGTGCCTCTTTATCTGGCGCGCCCGCGCCCCGTGGTCGAGCGGCAGGGACGGCTGATCGTGGTCGACGACGAACGGATGCGGCTGGAACCCGGCGAGACGCCGCGCATGCTCAAGGTCCGGTTTCGCACCCTCGGCTGCTACCCGCTGAGCGGGGCCATCGAGAGCGAGGCCGAGACCCTGGACCAGGTCATAGCCGAGATGCGGGGCTCGCGCGTGTCCGAGCGTCAGGGACGACTGATCGACGTGGATCAGGCCGGATCGATGGAGCGCAAGAAGCAGGAGGGCTATTTCTGATGGCCGTCCCGGCGACCTCTGGCCGGCTGGCCTTCATCACCTGCGGCTCGGTCGACGACGGCAAGTCGACCCTGCTGGGGCGGCTGCTGCACGATGCCGGGGCCCTGCCGACCGACCGCGCCCTGCCGCTGACGCCGGAGGGCGAGCCCGATCACGCCGCCCTGATCGACGGGCTGATGGCCGAGCGGGAACAGGGCATCACCATCGATGTGGCCTATCGCCCGTTCGCAACCCCGCGCCGGGCGTTTCTGGCCATCGATGCCCCGGGCCACGAGCAGTTTACCCGCAATATGGTGACGGGGGCGTCGAACGCCGATGTCGCCGTCATACTGGTGGACGCAGAAAAGGGGCTGCTGCCCCAGACCCGGCGGCATAGCCATCTGGTCGCCCTGCTGGGCATGAAGACCGTCATTCTGGCGGTGACCAAGATGGACCGGGTGGGCGGTACCGAGGCCGTCTTCCGGCCGATCGCCGAAGCCTTCTCGCCCTTCGCCGCGAGGCTGGGCATTGAGACCGTCATCGCCATTCCGGTCAGCGGCCGGACCGGGGATCAGGTGGCCCGGCGCGGCACGCTGATGCCCTGGTACGAGGGGCCGACCCTGCTGGAAGCGCTGGAGAGCCTGCCTGCGAGGGGACGCGACCGCGATAGCCCCTTCCGCATGGCGGTGCAGGGCGTGGTGCGCCTGCCCGAAGGCGGCCGGGCGTACAGTGGGCGCGTGGCCTCGGGCGCGGTGCAGGCCGGTCAGGCCCTGCGGGTACTGCCGTCGGGCCGGACGGCGACGGTCGAGGCCGTGACCGATGGCGACGGCCCGGTTGCCGAAGGGCTGCCCGGTCGGTCGATCCTGATCCGGCTGGACACCGAACTGGATGTCGCGCGCGGCGATGTGCTGACCACAGCCGACGCCCCCCTGGAGGTGGCCGACCAGTTCGAGGCGCATCTGGTCTGGATGGGTGAGGACCCGCTTCTGCCCGGCCGTGTGTATGACCTCAGACTGGGGACGCGCACGGTGCCGGTCCAGATCAGTGACATCCGCCACCGGGTCGACGTGCAGACGCTCGCTCCGCTGGCCGCGCGAACCCTGTCGATGAATGACATCGGTCTGGTGCACCTGACGCTGGGTCGTGAGATCGCCTTTGCCCCTTATGAGAACAGCCCGGAGTTCGGCGGCTTCATCCTGATCGACCGGCAGAGCTTCGAGACGGTCGGCGCGGGCATGATCCGCTTCGCCCTCCGACGGGCGCACAACATCCACCGGCAGGCGCTGAACGTCGACCGCGAGACGCGCGCGCGGCTGAAGGGGCAGAAGCCTGCCGTGCTGTGGCTGACCGGTCTGTCCGGGGCGGGCAAGTCGACCCTGGCCAATGCGGTCGAGGCGCGGCTGACCGCCATGGGGCACCACGCCTATCTGATCGACGGCGACAATCTGCGCCACGGCCTGAGCCGGGATCTGGGCTTTACCGACGCCGACCGGGTCGAAAACATCCGGCGCGCGGCCGAGACCGCGCGGATGATGGCCGATGCCGGCCTGATCGTGCTGGTGTCGCTGATCTCGCCGTTCGCGGCCGAGCGTCAGATGGCGCGCAACCTGATGGTCGAGGGCGAATTCGTGGAGGTGTTCGTCGATGCCCCGCTCGAGGTTGTCGAGGCCCGGGACATCAAGGGCCTCTACAAAAAGGCCCGCGCCGGAAAGCTGGCGAACTTCACCGGCATCGACAGCCCGTATGAGGTGCCGGAGGCGCCGGAACTGCATCTCCGCACGGATCGACTGGCGATCGACGCCGCCGCAGACCTCGTGATCACGGCCCTGAGGGAGGCGGGGCGGCTCAGGGACTGAGCCGTCCCACCCGTCCAGTTCAGCCGGGAGTGCGGCGGAGCCGCAGCTCAAGCTCTGCCACCTGACGCTTCAGGCGGTTGATATGCATGACGGGCCAGAAGGCGAACTTGATGGTGAAAGACATCAGGATCATGCCCAGGGCCGGGAACCCCCAGCGCAGGGCCTCCAGCACGGCCGTGGCCTGACTGAACTGCCAGGCGCACCAGACGCCCCCGGCGAACAGGGCGATCTCGGCCGTCATCATCGTGAGGGTCGGCCATGCGTTCCCGTCACGAAACAGGCCTGCGGCCAGCTCGAAAAATCCCGGCTGGCGTTCGATTCGGCGCAGCACGGCCAGCTCCTCGGCCGACAGTGCGGGGGTCTCGGGCAGGCTCATATCCATCTCCTCTGTTCAACAGACAGGAGACAGGTGCCTCCGGCGGGGCAAAGGGTTCAATCCTGTCAGGAAAAGATCGAACCCGTCGCCTTCCGTTTACCCCGGAAGTTCGCCGCGGTCAGGCCGCGGCCTTTGCCGGAGCGAACTTGCCGTAAAAGGTCTCGCCCTTCGCCGCCATGTCGCGCAGCAGCTGCGGCGGGCTGAACCGGTCGCCGTACCTGGCTGCATAGGCGTCGGCCTGTTCGACGAAGGCCTTCAGCCCATACTGGTCGATGTAGGTGATCGGACCGCCGGTCCACGGCGCAAAGCCCCAGGCCAGGATGGCGCCGACATCGGCCTCGCGCGGGTCGTCGATGACGCCCTCTTCCCAGCAGCGGGCCACCTCGACCGCCTGCCGGAACAGCAGACGGCGACGCTGGTCCTCGACATCGGCCATCGACAGTTCGTCGACCTTGACCGGGGCCAGATCGGCCAGACCGGACCAGATGACCTTGGGCTTCTGGTCATAGTCATAGAAGCCCTTGCCGTTCTTGCGGCCGTAGCGGCCCAGATCCTCGACCATCTTGCGGACGATTTCGGAGCCCGGCAGCGGCTGGTAGGCGTCGCCCAGATCCTCGGCGGTCTGTCTGGCGATCTTGACCGACAGGTCGAGCGCGACGTCGTCGTGCATTTCCAGCGGGCCGCGCGGCATGCCGGTCGAGCGACCGATGTTGTCGATCAACACGGGCGAGATGCCCTCTTCCAGCATGGCCATGCCCTCGGCCACATAGGTGCCAAAGCAGCGCGAGGTGTAGAAGCCGCGGCCGTCGTTGACGACGATCGGGGTCTTCTTGATCTTCATGACGTAGTCGAGCGATTTGGCGATGGCCGCCTTGCCCGTCTTCTCGCCGAGGATGATCTCGACCAGCATCATCTTGTCGACCGGCGAGAAGAAGTGGATGCCGATGAAGTCCTCGGGGCGCACCGACGCCTCGGCCAGACCGGTGATCGGCAGGGTCGAGGTGTTGGAGCCGAAGATGGCGCCCGGCGCCAGCTGGGCCTCGGCACGCTTCGTCACATCCGCCTTGATCTCGCGGTTCTCGAACACGGCCTCGATGACCAGGTCCGAACCCTTGATGTGGTCATAGTCGGTGGTGGCGGTGACCGAGGCCAGCAGGGCGTCATACTTGTCCTGGGTCAGCTGGCCGCGCGACAGGCGCTTCTTCAGCAGGCCCTCGACATGGGCCTTGCCCTTGTTGGCGGCCTCCTGGTCGCGGTCGATCAGGATGGTCTCGATGCCGGCCATGGCGTTCACATAGGCGATGCCCGCGCCCATCATGCCGGCGCCCAGCACCGTGACCTTCTTCGGGTCCGAGGCCGGCACGTCCTTCGGTCGCACCGCGCCCTTGTCCAGCTCCTGCTTGGACAGGAACAGCGAGCGGATCATGCCCTGGGCCTGCGGCGTCATCAGGGTCTTGATGAAATAGCGGGTCTCGACGCGCAGGGCGGCGTCCATGGGCAGTTGCACACCCTCATAGACCGCCTTCATCAGGTTCATGGCGGCGGGATAGTTGCCCCAGGTCTGCTTGCGCAGCATGGCGTTGCCGACCAGGAAGTTCTGGATGCCGGCCGGGTGGTAGGGTCCGCCGCCCGGCAGCTTGAATCCCTTGTCGTCCCAGGGCTGGACGGCCTTGCCGCCGCCCTTGACCCAGGCCTTTGCGGCCTCGACCTCGGTGCCGGTCGGGACGACCTCGTGCACGATGCCGGCGCCCTTGGCGTCATTCGGACGGAACGACTTGCCCTCGGTCATGGCCATCATGGCGGCCTGTACGCCGATCAGGCGCGTCAGACGCTGGGTGCCGCCGCCGCCGGGGAACAGGCCAACCTTGATCTCGGGCAGGCCCAGCTGGATCTTCGGGCTGTCGCCGACCACGCGGTAGTGACAGGCAAGCGTCAGCTCCAGCCCGCCGCCCAGAGCCAGACCGTTGATGGCGGCCGCGACCGGCTTGCCGCAGGTCTCCAGCGCCCGCAGGGCGCCGTTCAGGCGCCAGCCGGCGTCAAAGGCATCCTGCAGCGAACCGCCGGTCAGCATGCCCGCGGCCATATCGCCGAGGTCGGCGCCGGCACAGAAGCCCGAGCTCTTGCCCGAGGTCAGGACCGCGCCCTTGATGGCGTCGTCGGTCTTCACCCGTTCGACCCATTCGGGGATTTCCTGCATGACCTTGCCGGTCAGGGTGTTCATCGAGCGCCCGGGGACGTCGAAGGTGATCAGGGCGATGCCGTCGGAGTCGACGTCGATCTTGAAGTTTTCCATGGTCAGTTTCTCCCGGATCAGACGCGTTCGATGACGGTGGCGGTGCCCATGCCGCCGCCGATGCAGAGGGTGGCGAGCGCCGTGGTCTTGTCCGAGCGCTCCAGCTCGTCCAGCACGGTGCCGAGGATCATGGCCCCGGTGGCGCCCAGCGGGTGACCCATGGCGATGGCGCCGCCGCAGACGTTGATCTTGTCGTGGTCGATGTCGAGCGCCTGCATGTAACGCAGGACCACGGCGGCAAAGGCCTCGTTCAGCTCATAGAGGTCGATGTCGGTCGACTTCATGCCCAGCTTGCCGAGCAGCTTGTTGGTCACGAACTCCGGACCGGTCAGCATGATCGAGGGCTCCGAGCCGATCGAGGCGGCGCCGACGATGCGGGCGCGCGGCTTGAGGCCCAGGGCCTTGCCGGCTTCCAGCGTACCGATCAGCACCCCGGCCGAGCCGTCGACGATGCCCGAGCTGTTGCCCGGCGTGTGGACGTGATTGACGCGCGCCACCTCGGGGTAGCGCTGGCTGATGACAGCATCGAAGGCCATTTCGCCCATCATGGCGAAGGACGGGTTGAGGCCGCCCAGGGTCTGCATGTCAGTGTTGGGACGGATGGTCTCGTCATGGTCGAGAATGGTCAGGCCCAGCTGATCCCGGACCGGGACGACCGAGCCCTTGAACCGGCCCTCGGCCCAGGACTTCGCTGCGCGCTTGTGGCTCTCGACCGAATAGGCATCGACGTCGGCGCGCGAGAAGCCCCACTTGGAGGCGATCATGTCGGCCGAGACGCCCTGGGGCACGAAATAGGTCTTGAAGGCCGACGTCGGATCGACCGGCCAGGCGCCACCGTCCGAGCCCATCGGCACGCGGCTCATGGCCTCGATACCGCCACCGACAGCCATGTCGGCCTCGCCCGACTTGACCTTGGCCGCCGCCATGTTCACGGCCTCAAGGCCCGAGGCGCAGAATCGGTTGATCTGGACGCCCGCCGTGGTCTCGGCCCAGCCGGCGTTCATCACGGCCGTACGGGCAATGTCGGCGCCCTGCTCGCCCACCGGCGACACACAGCCGAGAATGACGTCATCGACCTTTGACGTGTCGAGCCCGTTACGGTCCCGCAGGGCTTCCAGCACCTGGGTGGCCAGCGACAGGGCGGTGATCTCGTGAAGGCTGCCGTCCTTCTTGCCCTTGCCGCGCGGGGTGCGGACGGCGTCGTAGATATAGGCTTCGGTCATGGCGGTCTCTCTTCATTGGCGCCCTGCGCTCGCCGCGCGGCGGCTCGCTGCCCGGGGGCGAGGGAAGGCATGGGTTCGGAATCGAAACGTGGTCGTCAGAAACCCTACGTTTACGTCAACGTCAAGTAACAATGCGGCGACGGCCGTGGCCGAGCCGACCGTCCAGGGCCGCCGCAGGGTCTCATCAGGGCCGGTAGAGGCGGACCAGCTTGCCATTCGGCTCGTCGGTGACGACCCAGACGGCACCGTCCGGACCCACAGCCACGTCCCGGATGCGGTCACCGAGATCGGTCAGCAGCCGTTCCTCGCCGGTGACGCGCCCGTCGTCGATCACCAGTCGGGCAATGTGCTTTTCCCGGAGGGCGGCAACCAGCAGATTGCCTTCCCAGCCCGGGAACATGGCGCCCTGATAGATCGTCATGCCGCCCGGCGCGATGACCGGATCCCAATAGTAGACCGGCTGTTCGACGCCCTCGCGGGCCGTAACGCCTTCACCGACTGCGGCGCCGCGATACTCGATCCCGTAGGTCACCTCGGGCCAGCCATAGTTGAGACCGGGCCGGGTCAGGTTGATCTCGTCGCCGCCGCGCGGTCCATGCTCGACCGACCAGACTGCGCCGTCCCCGGCAACGACGATACCCTGCGGGTTGCGATGGCCGAGCGACCAGATCTCGGGCTGCGCCCCGTCCTGACCGACAAAGGGGTTGTCCGCCGGGACCGAGCCGTCGGCATGGATGCGGATCGTCTTGCCGTAATGCGAGCCCAGATCCTGCGCCTGACCGCGAACAGCGGCGTCGGAGCGTTCGCCCACGGTGATGAACAGCTTGCCATCGGGCGCGAACGCAAGGGACGAGCCATAGTGTTTGTCGCCGTCATAGGCCGGAACGGCACGGAAGATGACCTCCACCGCCTCGACCCGGCTTCCATCGGCAGACAGGACGCCCCGCGCCACCGTGGTGCCATTGCCGCCGTCGCGGGGCTCGGAATAGCTCCAGTAGATCATGCGATCATTGCCGAAGTCCGGGCCGGTCACGACGTCCAGCAGGCCGCCCTGCCCCCGCGCATCCACGTCGGGCAAGCCGGAGACGGGCTCGCTCACCTGTCCGCCCGGCGTGATGATCCGCAACCGTCCGGGACGTTCGGTGACCAGCCAGTTGCCGTCCGGCATCAGGGCCATGCCCCAGGGCTCGACCAGACCGTCGGCCACCACCGTATGGCTGAGCTGACCCTCGGTGACCAGGCCGGGGGCCCGGGTCTGACCCTCAAAGGCCGGCTGCTGGCCGGGCGCATTCGCGGGCCGGGTCTCGACGGGATCACCCGGCTCGACGGGGCTGGCCCCCACGGTGCCGGTGACATTGCACGCCGCCATCAGCACCCCGAGGGATGCGGCAGCCGTCAGGCGACCGGCGCGAAACAGCGTCCGGCGGGTAGGCGCTTTGGAAGCGGTCATGTCAGATCCTTGGTCTGGTCGAAACGAGGCTTGACTGTATACGTCGGCGGGCAGGGTCCTGTTCCGGAAATGAGACGCTTGAACCCGGACCCTCAGGCCTATATAGCGACGCGTCTCGCGAAGGCCGAGCCCATGGCCCCGCGACCCGGTGACCCGGGGCTGGATAGCTCAGCTGGTTAGAGCGGTGGATTCATAACCCACAGGTCGGCGGTTCAAGTCCGCCTCCAGCCACCATCGTCTCGATATGTGATGAAGCGTCGCGCGCGTGTTCGTCCGGTGCCGATCCCGTCCTGGTTGCCACATCCCGGTGATTGGCTTTATCTGAAGTCCGGGCAAAAATGCCGCTTCTTTTCGGGGGAAATGGAATGCGCGGATGGGCTGTGGGGTGCATCGTTGTCGGCGGCCTGATGATGGCCGGATGCGAGACTTTCGACGACTATATGATTGCCAGCCAGACGGAGACGACACTCGACGGTGCGCTCATCCGGGTAGACACAATGGAGACGTTCACCGGCGAGCGCTATGATCAGTTCCGGGCGTGGAACGGAGGCTCCATGGCAATCTGCGCGCAGGTGGTGTTCAACGGATCCAACAACTATGCGGGCGGCGGGTATTCCATGGGCAGCATCTACAGGGTCGCTCCCGGCGCAACTGTGGACATTGGCTACGTCCAGTATCCTGCGAACTACGGGTACCAGACCCGACTATGGACGCCGCAGGCAAACGGCGCCTGCGGTACGTTCGAGGGGGCCGGGCAGCGGGTCGCGGCCGGGGGCTAGGCCTCAGAGGCCGCGACAGGTCGGGCGAAACCGCATCGCCCTCTTCCAGTCGCCTGCCTCGCAGGCCGTGCGCGGGCTGGCATCGTCCGTGTGAGACCCCCGGACGGGATTCTTGCAACCTCTGCCGTTTGCGCCGCGTTTCTGGCGGATCATCCAGCAGGAAGGGACCTGACCATGATCAAACGCGCCTTGACGATCGTCGCTGCCGCATCCGCCCTCGCTCTCGGCACGGCCGCCTGCACCGAAGCCGAGCAGCAGGAGACAGAAGCCAACGCCGAACAGGCCGGTGACGCCATCGGAGACGCCGCGGCCGAAGCCGGCGAAGTGATCGAGTCCGGCGCCATGGCCGCCGCCAACGCCGTCGAGGAGGGCGCGGGCGACCTCGCCAATGAACTTGAGGAAAATCAGGCCGAGGCCGCCGCCGAAGGTCGCGAGGGTGCCGTCAATCCGGCCACCGGCGAACGCGTCCAGTAAGCCTCAGGACTCGGCCAGAAGGGCGTCGACCAGGGCCCGGGCTTCAGCACTGGCCCAGTCGGCCTCTCCGGCAAAGGTCGCGCGGATCCGCCCCTGACGGTCCAGCAGGATCGTCTGGGGCATCTTGCCCGATTCCGGAAACAGGAACGGCAGACGGAAGCCCCTGTCCGAATAGAAGGGCAGCGGCTCGTGCACATCGAGGAAGCTCCGGGCATCTGCGATGGCGTCGTCACCAGAGTCCACATTGATCGGCAGAACCAGCAGGTCGGTGCCCTGATAGGCCGAGGCCAGGGTGGCGAGGGTCGGCATCTCGGTGCGGCACGGCGCGCACCACATGGCCCAGAGATTGACCACCACCACCTTGCCCCGGAAATCGGCAAAGGAAACGGCTTCTCCCTCACGGTCGACAAAGCCGTAATCGGGGGCGGACACGAGCTCGGCCGGCGCAGACAGGCGGGTCAGGGGGCCCCTAGCATAGACCGACAACTCGCTTTGAGGCCTGTCGGCATCAGCCTTCAATTCAAAGCTTGAACGGTCTACGAAATAAAGCAGCACCGCCCAGATAATAACCGGTACGGCAAGGATCAGCAGTCCTGCGACGACCGCGGCAATGATCCAGGGCCTTCCACGTTTTGTCTTTTCGGTATCATTCATGAACGCCCGCTCCACCGAACCTGAAGAGTCCAAGGCCAAGCTTGGAGCCTCGGAAAAGACCCTATGGGGTGGACGCTTTTCCGCCAAGCCTGATGCGGTGATGCAGGCCATCAATGTGTCGATCGGCGTCGATCAGCGCCTGTGGCCACAGGATCTGGCCGGGTCGCGCGCCCATTGTCGCATGCTGGCCGAGCGCAAGATCATCTCGGCCGAGGCGGCCGCGGCGATCCTCGGTGGGCTGGATACCATTGAGGCCGAGATCCGGGACGGCAGCTTCCCCTTCCGCGACCAGTACGAAGACATCCACATGAACGTCGAGGCGCGGCTGGCCGAGCTGATCGGCGAGGCCTCCGGCCGCCTGCACACGGCGCGCAGCCGCAACGATCAGGTCGCGACCGACTTCCGCCTGTGGGTGCGGGACGCCTGTGACCATACCGTGGATCAGCTGAAGACCCTGCAGTTGGCCCTGCTGGACAAGGCCGAGGCCCACGCGGCGGATCTGATGCCCGGATTCACCCATCTGCAGCCGGCCCAGCCCGTGACCTTCGGCCACCATCTGATGGCCTATGTCGAGATGTTCGGGCGGGACGCCTCGCGCTTCGCCGACGCCCGGGCGCGGATGAACGAGAGCCCGCTGGGGGCCGCAGCGCTCGCGGGATCGCCCTTCCCGATCGATCGCCAGATGACGGCCTCGGCGCTCGGCTTTGACCGGCCCATGGCCAATTCACTGGACGCCGTGTCGGACAGGGACTTTGCGCTGGAGAGCCTGGCCGCCGCCAGCATCTGTGCCGGGCACCTGTCGCGGCTGGCCGAGGAGATCGTCATCTGGATGACGCCGCAGTTCGGCTTCGTCACCCTGCCCGACCATCTGACGACCGGCTCGTCGATCATGCCGCAGAAGCGTAATCCGGATGCCGCCGAGCTGGTGCGCGCCAAGACCGGGCGGATCATGGGCTCGCTGGTGGCGCTGTCGACTGTGATGAAGGGTCTGCCGCTGGCCTATTCCAAGGACATGCAGGAGGATAAGCCTCCGGTATTCGAGGCGTTCGACGCCCTTGATCTCGCGCTGGTCGCCATGACCGCCATGGTCGCAGCCCTGACGCCAGACACGGAAAGAATGCGGGCGGCTGCGGGGTCGGGCTTTTCCACCGCCACCGATCTGGCCGACTGGGTGGTGCGCGAGCTGGGCCTGCCCTTCCGTCAGGCGCATCACATTACCGGAGCCGCCGTGAAACGGGCCGAGGCGCTGGGCGTGGACCTGGCGCAACTGCCGCTGGAGGAACTGACCGCCATCGAGCCCGGAATCACATCGGAGGTTTACAAGGTGCTGTCGCCTGAGGCTTCCTGTGACAGTCGCCGCAGCTATGGCGGCACGGCGCCGGAACAGGTCCGCGCGCGCATCGCCGAATGGAAGACCCGCCTGTCATGACTCTTTCCAAACGCATTGCCGCCGCGGGACTGATCGGCCTGATGCTGGCCGGAGCCGCCGCCTGTGGCCGGATGGCCGATCTGGAGGCCCCGCCCGAGCGTCGGACCGAGCGCGGCATGCGCAGCAGCCAGGCTCCGGATCTGGAAGAGCCGGCAACGGTCAATCGCCCCTCGACCCAGCAGCCGATCGACGGCGGGCCCGGCAATCCGTTTTCGGGCAGCGGCAGCCCCCGATCCTGACCGCCTGAGGTCGCCCTCCTCCCCGAGACGACGTGGACCATTTCCAGCACATCGACGGCGCCCTTCATGCCGAGGGCGTGGCGCTGGCCGACATTGCCGACACCGTCGGAACCCCGGCCTATGTCTATTCGACCGCCACCCTGACGCGGCACTACTGCGTGCTGGCCGAGGCGCTTGAGGCCCGGGCAGCGCTGGCCGGGCGGGCGCTGATCGCCTTTGCCGTAAAGGCCAACAGCAATCTGTCGGTGCTGGCGACCCTCGGGCGCCTGGGCGCCGGTGCAGACACGGTCTCCGAAGGCGAGATCCGTCGGGCGCTGGCCGCCGGAATTCCGGCCGACCGCATCATCTTTTCCGGCGTGGGCAAGACGGACACCGAGCTCAGCTTTGCCCTCACGGCGGGCGTCCGCCAGATCAATGTCGAGTCGGCTCCCGAGCTGCTACGGCTGGAGCAGATCGCCGCGGCCGCCGGCATCCGACCCGATATAGCCATCCGCGTGAACCCGGGGGTCGGCGCCGGGGGTCACGCCAAGATCACGACCGGCGGCGGTGGCGACAAGTTCGGCGTTCCGGTCGAGGAAGCCCTCAGCCTCTATGCCCGTGCGTCCACGAACGGACGGGTGCGGCCCGTGGGCCTCGCCTGTCACATCGGCAGCCAGATCCTGGACCTCGCGCCCCTCCGGGATGCCTTCGCCGTACTGGCGGACATGACCCGGCGACTTCGGGCCGACGGTCATGCGGTGCGGGTGCTGGATCTCGGCGGCGGTCTGGGGGTGCCCTATGAGGCGGGGCTGACCCCGCCCGACCCCGCGACCTATGCGGCCATGGTCGGCGAGGCGATGGCGGGGCTGGACGTGGACACCGTCTTCGAGCCTGGCCGCCTGCTGGTCGCCAATGCCGGGGTGCTGCTGTCCCGGGTGATCCACGTGAACGAACGGCCGGACGGACGGCGATTTCTGGTGCTGGACGCCGCCATGAACGATCTGATGCGCCCCGCCCTCTATGACGCCTTTCACCCGCTGGTGCCTGTGGCCGTTCAGGGGCGGGCCGAGGGGCTGTATGACGTCGTCGGACCTGTCTGCGAGACCGGTGACACCTTTGCCCGGGACCGGACCCTGCCGGAGCTGGCGGCCGGTGATCTGGTCGCCTTCAAGGGCGCCGGAGCTTACGGCGCCGCCATGGCCAGCGAGTACAACAGCCGCCTTCTGGTGCCCGAGGTGCTGGTAGACGGCGACCGGTTTGCCGTGGTCCGGCCCCGCCCGGACTATGCCGCCATGCTGGCGCGGGAGACAGTCGCGCCCTGGCTGCAGACCTGAGAGCTCAGTCCAGGGCGCAGATATCGGGCAGGCCGCGCCAGGCCCCGCCATGGTCCAGCCCATAGCCGACCAGGAAACGGTTCGGGGCGTCCCAGCCGACGAAGTCGGGCTCGGGCGCCCGCGGCAGGGGCCAGGGCTTGCGGGCAAAGACCGCGGTGAGCACCTCGCTCGCTCCCGCCTCGCGGATCAGCCGGACGGATTCCGCCAGCGACAGGCCGGTGTCGAAGACGTCGTCGAGGATCAGCACCTTGCGCCCCTGGACCGACCGCTGCAGCGGGGCGCGCACCTCGATGCTGCCCTTGCTCTCCTTGTCGTCGCCATAGGAGGCCAGCCACAGGGCATCGAAGCGCAGGTGACGCCCCTGCCGGGCCAGCCCCCGCGTGAGGTCGGCGGCAAACCAGAGGCCGCCGGTCAGCAGGACGACGGCCACGGTCTCATCATCGACGCGCGGGGCGATACGGGCGGCAAGGTCCTCGACCACGGCGGCCACGCCCGCCTGGTCGAGCAGGACGGACGGGACGGAACGGTCAGAGGAGGGATCGGCCATGACGGGCCGATAGCGCCTAATGGGCGTGGCTGTCGAGCGGCACGGCGGCGGCGGGCGCCAGATCATGCGGGGTGTCGGTGGAAACTGTATGGGCCGGGCGGAGGGCGGGCGTCTCCGCAACCACCGGCGGATGTTCGACCTCGACCACCGAAGCCGGAGGGGGGGCGGTATGCGGGTCGGGGGCCGACGGACGCTGGACAGCCACCGGTGGCGGCGCATCCAGAACGAAGTCAACGCCGACGCCGGTCGCCTTGCCGCCCGGATCCGCCAGAACGACGGCAAAGCCGGACACCTGGCCCGGCAGGACGGGGGCGCCGTCCGTCCGCACCACGGCGTGGGAGAGCTCGACCCCGTGGTCGTCCAGAAGGGCAACGCGGATCGCCGGCGCAACGATTTCGCGGTCCCGCACATTCCGCAGGGCCCCCGAGACCATGACCTTGCCCGGTGTATCGGGCAGGGCGCGGGCCCCGACCGCCTCGAATTCAAGACCGGTGACATTCACGGGCATGCCGACTGCGGCATAGGCTACCGCCGTGCGGGGAAGCACATCCACCACCTCGGCGCGGAACAGCCACGCGCCCGCCAGCAAGCCGAGGAAGACGCTGGCCACGCCGGCCCAGGCCGCCCCATGCAGGGCCGCGCGGCGGGTTCGACGGGCGGTTTCGACCCGGGCACGATACGCCTTCGGCAGTTCGGGCGCCGGTGTTTCGGCGAGGCTTTCGGGGGCAGGTGCGGCGGCCGGGTCCGCGGCCACGGCCACCGGCGGCGTCGGCACGGCCTCGGCCTTCAGCTCCAGCGGCTCGTCGGCGGTCGCGTGCCAGCTGTGGCTGCAGGACTGGCAGCGCACGGTGCGGCCCCGGGGCCCAAAAGCCTCATCAGGAACGAAATAGCTGGTGGCGCATGCGGGGCAGGTCAGTATCATGGGCGCCGGCTCCAGGGCCACGCGCCCCTGCTCCCCCGGAACGAGTCCCGGTCCCGTTGGCCCTTCAGGTTTCCAAGCCCCGTATTCGAAGTGACCCGCACGTTCGCCGCCTCTGACCCGTCCGGTCGGACCGAAAGTCCCACTGCCGACGCCGGCTGGCCGGTGCGTCTGAGAGGGGTTTGCTTCGGCCACGCCGGACACCCCGACCTGCTGCGGGGCATCGACCTCACTGTGACGGCCGGCTCTTTCAACTTCCTTACCGGGCGGTCCGGAGCGGGCAAGAGTCTGCTGCTGGGCATGATCGGGGGGCTGGTCCGGCCGGACGCCGGCCAGGTCGAGGTCCTCGGTCGTGACCGACACCAACTGTCCCGGCGCGAGGCGCGGGCTCTGCGACGCCGGATCGGCCTGATTGCACAGGACGATCCCCTGCTTGGCCATCTGACCGTGATCGACAATCTGGCCGTCACCCTGCGGGTCACCGGAGAGGCCCCTGCGGCGCGCGAGGGGGACCTGACGGCCATGCTGGAGTTCGTCGGCATGGGCCCCGACGCGGACCGGCGGGCCGATACCCTGTCGCGGGCCGAGCGGCGGCTGGTGGCGCTGGCCCGCGCCATGATGACGGGGCCGGAGCTGATCCTGGCGGATGAACCCCTGTCCGGTCTCGATCCCGCCTCCGCCAAAAGGATGCTGGGCCTGCTGAGGACATTAAACCGGCAGGGCGCGACCGTAATCCTGACACGCGACGGCGACGGGGCAGGTGCCGAGGTGCGCAAGACCGACCGGCGGCTGCACCTTGAGGGGGGACGGCTGGTCGAGCCGGAGCGCGTCCGTTGATCTGGCCTGCCCTCCTCCAGCGGCCTGCGCTCTGGCCGGACGGTGGCACCACCCGTCGACTGGGGCTGGTCGTGCTGACCGTGCTGAGCCTGCTCACGGCGCTCGGCCTGCTGCTCCACATCGGGGCGACACGGGCGGCGGGCGACTGGATCGATGGGGTGACCCGCGAGGCGACGGCCCTCATCCGACCCCGTGCCGACGAGACCGGCGCGACCGCTGCCGCCCGCGCGGCCGAGGCCCTGGCGGGTGTCCCGGGCGTCCGGGAAGCGGTCGCTCTCGACCGGTCTGAGGCCGAAGCGCTTCTGCGCCCCTGGATGGGCGAGGCCGACCTGGCGGCCCTGCCCCTGCCCCAACTGGTGCGCGTACGCCTCGAGCCGGTCGGGCCCGCCAGCGCCATCAGCCTGAACCGGGCCCTCGCCGAGGCGGGGGTCGACGGCACAGTGGATGACCACAGCCTCTGGCGCGACGACTTCAGCGCCGCAGCCCGGGCCGTCGGCCTGATGACCCTCGCCGGTGTGATGGCCGCCGCCCTGCTGACGGCAACCGCCCTGGTTCTGGGGGTGCGGCAGGCCTTCGAGAGTCGCACCGTGACCTTGCAGGCACTGCGGCTGGCGGGTGCCGATGCGCAGGCCCTGACCCGCCTCGCCCAATGGTCCCTGGCCCGGGATGCGGCCCTCGCCGGAAGTGCGGGGACCGGCCTTGCCCTTCTGGCCGGACTGGTTCTGGCGCTGGCGCCGATCGGTGAGCTCCCCGCCCGCCTGCTGCCGCTCATCCTGACCGATCTGGTCTGGCTCCTGCCGCTGCCGCTGGCGATGGCCGTTCTGGCCGCCGTTGCGGCGCGGCTTTCGACAGGCCGATGGCTTGGCAGTCGCCGGAGCGGGGGCTAGGCTGGGAGGATGCGTTTTCTGGCCCTCGTTGCCATTCTCGTCCTTGTGTGGCTGGTCGGGCTTTTCGCCTTCGCCGACCGGGTGCGCAGCTATACGCCGGCCGAGGACCCCGCCCCCGCAGATGCCATCGTCGCCCTGACCGGCCCGTCGTCGGAGCGGGTCGATGCGGCCATTCGCCTGCTGGAGAATGGCAAGGGCGACCGGCTGCTGATCTCGGGAGTCAACCGTCAGGTGCAGAAGGCCGAGCTGAAGGCGGTGACCCCCGGCTCGAACCGCCTGTTCGCCTGCTGCGTCGACCTCGGCTTCGAGGCCGAGAACACCATGGGCAACGCGCGCGAGATCGGCCGCTGGGCCCGCGCCAACGGCTACGACAGCCTGATCGTCGTGACCTCGGACTATCACATGGCGCGCAGCCTGGTGGAGATTCGCAGCGCCCTGCCCGGAGTCGAGCTGACCCCCTATGCGGTCAAGACGCCCGAGCTGGACGACCGCGGCTGGTGGCGGGCGGCGGTGACGGCGCGGCGCATGACCCTCGAGTACATGAAATACCTGACCGTCATGGTGCGCGAAGGCGTGCGACGGGTTAGCGGCGACCGGTCGGCCGACGCCGTCCAGGGCGTGGCCGAGGAAGCCGCAAAGAAGGCCCGCGAGTGACCACACTGCGGTCCCTGATCTTCGTCGCCTGGCTGTATCTGTCGATGGCGATCTTTGCCCTGTGCCTGTCGCCCGTGCTGCTGTTCGGGCGGGACCCCTCGATGGTGGTGATCCGCATGTGGGCGGCCTTTGTGCTGTTCGGACTGCGCTGGATCTGCGGCGTCCGGGTCGAGGTGCGGGGGCTGGAGCACCGGCCCGCAGGCCCTGCCCTGATCGCCGGCAAGCATCAGGGCATGCTGGATGTGATCGCCCCGTTCACCTTCCTTGCCGACCCTTGCTACGTCATGAAGAAGGAGCTGATGGTCCTGCCCTTCTTCGGCTGGTTCGCGGCGCGGACCAACATGATCGCGGTCGACCGCTCGGCCCATTCGGCGGCCCTCAAGGGCATGGTCCGTCAGGCCCGGACCCGCCACGCCGAGGGGCGGCAGATCCTGATCTTCCCCGAGGGCACCCGCACCGCCCCCGGCGCGCCGCCCGACTACAAGCCCGGCATCGCCGCCCTGTACCGCGACCTCGACGGCCCCTGTGTGCCCATGGCCACCAATGCAGGCCAGCACTGGCCGGCCCACGGGTTCCGCCGCACCCCCGGCACCGTGGTCTATGAGTTCCTGCCCGCCATCCCCGCCGGGCTGAAGCGCGACGCCTTCATGGCGCGGCTTGAGACCGAGCTGGAAGCCGCCTCCACCGCCCTGCTCGACTGAACTCCTGCGCCGCTCGGCGGTTGACCCTCCCGACACAGCCGCAGGAGGGTCGAGGCGATGGACTGGATGGAGATGCTGTTTCAGGGGTGGGACGGGCTCGCGCGCACAGCCGTGGTCTCGGTGCTGGCCTATGGGGCGCTGGTGCTGTTCCTGCGGCTGTCGGGCAAGCGGACCCTGTCCAAGCTGAACGCCTTTGACCTGGTGGTCACAGTGGCGCTGGGCTCGACCCTGGCGACCATCCTGCTCAATGCCGACGTGGCGCTGGCCGAGGGCGTGCTGGCCTTCGCCTGCCTGATCGGGCTGCAGTACGTCGTCACCTGGTCGTCGATCCGGTGGGGGTGGGTGAAGCGGGGCGTGCGGGCCGAGCCGACCGTTCTGGTCCGCCACGGGGCGCCGGTGACCGGGGCCCTGCACCGGGAGCGGGTCACCGAGGACGAGGCCCTGACCGCCGTTTGGGAAGCCGGGGGCCGTACCCTGGCCGAGGCCGAGGTGGTCATTCTGGAAAGCGACGGCTCCCTGACCGCGATCCTGAAGGCCGGCTGCTAGCGGGAGGTGTCGCCGCGGGCGGCCTCGGCCCGGCGCCACGGCCAGCGGCCGCCGATCTCCATCTCCAGCGAGACGCTGACGAAGGTGCGGATGAGGACGATGACGGCCAGCAGGCCCACGCTCTCGAACGACAGGGGGGCGGTGATGGTGGCGATGATGTCGGCCCCGACCAGCAGTTCCAGCCCCAGCAGGATCCCGCGGCCCAGATTGGCGCGGAGCCGGTCATAGGCGTCGCGCCCCGCCTCGCGCCGCCAGAGGTCCCGGGCGAACAGGACGAGGGCGACCAGCACGCCGAGCAGAATGGCCAGCACGCCCGCCACCTCCAGCAGCCGCGCCGCGCCGCCGATCCAGGGGATGTCCAGCAAGGTCATGGAACGGAAATGGCCCGGGCGCCGGTCGGTTCAGTCGCGCGCCTCCCTCGGCTTGAGTTCGGCGGTCAGGGTGCCGGCGGGCGGGGGCACCAGCAGGTCGGCAGCCGGGCGGCGGTCGAACAGCCAGTCGGCGAGCGCCCCGGCCGGCAGCGGCAGCACCCCGCGCGTGTGATAGGGGGCGACATCCGGCCCCGGCTCGGCCGTCAGCAGGGCAAAGGCGGCGGGCTGATCCTCGCCCCCCGCGCGCCAGACCGCCGCCAGCATCAGCGGCTGGCCATCGGCCGCCGACAGATGCCAGCGCGTCTTGGGATAGCGGTCGCCGGTGAACTCATAAAAGCCCGAGGCCGGCACCAGACACCGGCCCCCGCGCGGCCCGTTGCCGAGAGTGCGCCCCTCGGAGCGGTAGTTGATGACCGGCCCGCCCTTGCGCCCGGCAGGCGGCGGAAAGCCGAAGCGCAGCTCGGCCAGCCCGGTCGTTGCACCCCCCTCGCCGGCCAGGATGACCGGGGCGAGGTTGGTGGGGCGGACCTCGTCGCGCGGCTCGAGGTTCGGCAGACCGCCGGGCAGGTCCAGCGTGGCGCCCGCATTCTTCAACAGGCGGACCAGTTCGGTGATGCTGAAGCGGGCTTCGTAGGAGGCGCACATGGCCTAGCCCCCCGCCCGTTTGGCCACGACCACGGCGCGGTCCAGCGCCTGCAGGAAGTTGGAGCGGTCGCGCGCCGAGAACGGCGGCGGGCCGGAGGTCTCGACCCCCATGCCGCGCAGGTGCTCGCCGATCGAGCGCCCGGCCAGGGCCGAGCCGATCGAGTCGGGGGTGAAGGCCGTGCCGTTGGGGCGCAGCGCCTGGGCCCCGGCCTTGAGACAGCGGTCGGCCAGCGGAATGTCCGAGGTCACCACAACATCGCCCGGCCCCGCCCGCCCGGCGATCCAGTCATCGGCGACATCGGGCCCGGCATCGACCACCACCTGTTCGATGAAGGACGCCCGGCGCGTGTTGATCCAGCCGTTCGAGACGACAAAGGCCCTGAACCCCACCCGCTCGGCCACGCGGAAACACTCCTCCTTCACGGGGCAGGCGTCGGCGTCGATGAAGAGGTGGTGCATGGGGATCAGTGGCGAGTGGCGAGGGGCGAGTGGCGAGAAAGACCGTCTGAATAGTCTGAATCGTCTGAAACGGGGTCGGCGGGGGCGGGGATTCAGACGGTGAAAAATACCGTCTGAATGGTCTGAATGGTCTGGAATGGTCCGGGTGGGTGGAACGAGGCCCGGCAGCCTAACACGGCCGGGAGGTGTGCTGATAAGATTGGGGGAAGCGCCGGCGCGGTGGAGGGGAAATGGTCGAGCGAGCCACGGTCGAAAAGGCCCGCGCGTTGAGGCGGCGTCTGACTCCGCCCGAGGCCCGGCTCTGGGCTGAGCTGCGCGGCGGTCGACTGGGCGGCCTGCGGATCCGGAGACAGCATCCGGTCGGGCCCTTCGTCCTCGACTTCTACTGCGCGGCGGCGACGCTGGCGATCGAGGTGGACGGCCTTGGCCACGAAGACCCGGACCGCGCCCGGGCGGATGTGCGCCGCACCCACTGGCTGGCCGAACAGGGGATCGCCGTGCTGCGCATCACCGCGGAGGAGGTGCGAACCAATCTGGACGGCGTGCTTGGGTTGATCCTCGAGACAGCGCGGCAGCGGAAGGGGTGAGGCGCCTATCTCCTCCCCATCGGAGATGGGGAGGGGGACCGCCGGAGGCGGTGGAGGGGACACTGCTTCCCCGGCCAGCGGCACCGCGTCTGGACGCCGACTTCTTCCCCTCCACCACTTCGTGGTCCCCCTCCCCGCCTGCGGCAGGGAGGAGACGGGGCGTTCGACAGCCTGCGTGCGGGAAAAGGCGCGCTGCGCCGCCCTCCACCCCGACGACAGCGCGGCCTATGCGGCGTGCAAACAGGCCTGGACGGACGGGGTGGCGGCGGAGGCGGTGGTGCGACGCCAGCATTGCGATACCGAGCTTGGGCGTCTCGGCTCCTATTCTCGATACTGCCGACTCGTGGAACGGTAATAACCTTCCGACACGGACGTTCTTGGGGGAAATATGTTCAGGGCCAAGACTGTCTTCGTGCTGGGGGCTGGCGCGAGCGTTGAGGTTGGGTTCCCCGCAGGCGATGGCCTTCTGAAGCAGATTGTCGATCTTTCGAATGTTGGTTTCGAGTTCAATCGCCAAACGAAGGGGGACCGCCTCTTCGTCGACGCCCTACGAGTGCTGATGGATGAGGGCGGCGCCGTCGATAAACTCAACGAACATATTCGAGCATGCTGGCAGCTTGCGAAGTCGGCGGGTCAGGCGCTGTCCATAGACAACGTGATCGAGGCGCTCGAGGACCCAATGGTCGACCTCGTTGGCAAGATCGGTATCGCTCGCGCCATTCTGAATGCCGAGAGCAAGAGTCCTCAATTTCGACGCCCCGACGAGCATCAAGATGCATTGTCTCTGGATAGGTTTTCTGACACATGGCTGAACAGCTTCACGCAACTTCTCACAGAAGGGATAAAGAAAAGTAGCATTGATTCTATATTCGACAATATCCAGCTCATAAACTTCAATTATGATCGATGCATTGAACAATACCTGCCTTATTCGCTGTCTCAGTACTACGGCATCGGCTTAGATGAATCTCGGAACCTAATAGGCAGCTTGAAGATTCATCGGCCCTATGGCTCCGTTGGCAAACTCCCTTGGCAAGCCGGAGAGGCGCCGAGCGTTCCCTTCGGAGGTGGTAGCGCTGAGCAGCTCGCAGTTGTCTCCCAGCAGATCCGTACCTTCAGCGAAAGCGTCAACGACGGGGAGGAGCTATCAGCAATTAGGGATGCTATTTCGTCAGCCGATAGAATCATCTTTCTCGGGTTCGCGTTCCACCGGCAAAACGTCGAGTTAATTGCCGAAAGCGTTGCGGTTCATTCCGAGATTCTAGCCACTTGCCTCGGCATATCGAACAGCGATCAGGGGGTCATACACTCAGAACTTTCGAGCGCTTTCAACATGGAATACACGACCACAGAGCGCATCCATCAAGAAGATTGCACTTGCTCTAATCTCTTCAGAAATTACTGGCGAACAATATCCGCCGCACCAGCAGACCATTCTGGAATCGAAATGCCTGAGCCCTTCATTAGGCCCTTCTAGTACATTCGCACCCAGCATCCCGGACCGCGCCTCCGCAGTCCGGGATGGCGAGGGGGCCCGCCCCCTAGTGCACCCGCGCCTTGCCGATCTCCAGCCCGCCATCCCCCGCTGACACGGCGATCACGCTCCCGTCCTCAATCTCCCCCGCCAGCAGTTTCCTTGCGATAGGGTCGACCAGTTCTTTCTGGATGACGCGTTTCAGGGGGCGGGCGCCGTAGACGGGGTCGTAGCCCTTGTCGGCGAGCCAGGCGGCGGCGGTGTCGTCGAGGGCGAGGGTGAGCCTGCGGTCGGCCAGCAGTTTTTCGAAGCGCTGCAGCTGGATGCGGACGATGCCGCCCATCTGTTCGCGGCCGAGGCGCTGGAACAGGACGATCTCGTCGATGCGGTTCAGGAACTCGGGCCGGAAGTGGGCGCGGACGGCCTCCATGACGACGGGGCGCACGGCCTCGACATCCTCCCCCTCGGGCTGGTCGGCGAGCGCGGCCGAGCCGAGGTTGGAGGTGAGGATGATGAGGGTGTTCTTGAAGTCGATGGTGCGGCCCTGGCTGTCGGTCAGGCGGCCGTCATCCAGCACCTGGAGCAGGACGTTGAAGACGTCGGGGTGGGCCTTTTCGACCTCATCGAACAGGACGACCTGATAGGGGCGGCGGCGCACCGCCTCGGTCAGGGCGCCGCCCTCGTCATAGCCGACGTAGCCGGGAGGGGCGCCGATCAGGCGGCTGACCGAGTGTTTCTCCATATATTCCGACATGTCGATGCGGGTGATGGCGGCCTCATCATCGAACAGGAATTCGGCGAGCGCTTTCGTCAGCTCGGTCTTGCCGACGCCCGTGGGCCCGAGGAACAGGAAGGAGCCGAGCGGGCGGTTGGGGTCGTTGAGGCCGGCGCGGGCGCGGCGCACGGCATCGGCGACGGCGATGAGGGCGTCTTCCTGACCGACCACGCGGGCGCGCAGGGCGTCTTCCATGGAGAGCAGTTTTTCGCGCTCGCCCTCCAGCATCTTTTCGACGGGCACGCCGGTCCAGCGGCTGACGACGGCGGCGATCTGTTCGGCGTCGACGACCTCGGGGGTCAGCGGGCCGGCCTTGTCGGCCTCATTGGCCTCGGCCTCTTCCAGCTGGCGCTCGATCCGGGGAATCTGGCCATAGGCGATCTCGGAGGCGCGGCCGAGGTCGCCGTTCCGCTGGGCGGTGACCAGTTCGGCGCGCAGGCGGTCCAGCGTCTCGCGCAGCTGGGCGGACTGCCCGACCTTTTCCTTTTCCGCCTTCCAGCGGTTGGTGAGGTCATCGGACTCGGCCTGGAGATCGTCGATTTCGGACTCCAGTTTCTCCAGCCGGGTGCGGGAGCCGGTGTCGGTTTCCTTTTTCAGGGCCTCGCGCTCGATCTTGAGCTGGACCAGACGGCGGTCGATCTCGTCCAGCGCCTCGGGCTTGGAGTCGACGGCCATGCGGACGCGCGACGCGGCCTCGTCGACCAGGTCGATGGCCTTGTCCGGCAGGAAGCGGTCGGTGATGTAGCGGTTCGACAGGGTGGCAGCGGCGACGATGGCGCTGTCGGAAATGCGCACGCCGTGGTGGACCTCATACTTCTCCTTGAGGCCGCGCAGGATGGAGACGGTGTCCTCGACCGTCGGCTCCTCGACGAAGACGGGCTGGAAGCGGCGGGCGAGGGCTGCGTCCTTTTCCACGTGCTTGCGGTATTCATCCAGCGTCGTGGCGCCGACGCAGTGCAACTCGCCCCGGGCAAGCGCAGGTTTCAGCAGGTTGGAGGCGTCCATGGCGCCGTCGCCCTTGCCCGCCCCGACCAGGGTGTGCATTTCGTCGATGAAGAGGACGATCTGGCCCTCGGCGGCGCCGACCTCGTTCAGCACGGCCTTGAGGCGTTCCTCGAACTCGCCGCGGTATTTGGCGCCGGCGATCAGGGCGCCCATGTCGAGCGCCAGGACCTTCTTGTCCTTGAGCGATTCCGGCACATCACCGTTGACGATGCGGAGCGCCAGACCCTCGACGATGGCAGTCTTGCCGACGCCGGGCTCGCCGATCAGGACGGGGTTGTTCTTGGTGCGGCGGGCCAGGACCTGGATGGTGCGGCGGATCTCTTCGTCGCGGCCGATGACCGGGTCGACCTTGCCGTCGCGGGCGGCCTGGGTCAGGTCGCGGGCATAGCGTTTCAGGGCGTCATAGGCGTCTTCGGCGCCGGCGCTATCGGCGGTCTGGCCCTTGCGCAGCTCGGTAATGGCGGCCTCGAGCGCATCCGGCGTGGCCCCGACCGAGGCGAGCACCGTGGCCGCGACGCCGCCGTCTTTCGCAATGGCCGACAGCAGGCGCTCGGTCGTGACGAACTGGTCGCCGGCCTTTTTGGCCGAGGCCTCGGCCGTGGCGAAGACGCGGGCGGTGTCACCGTCGAGGTACAGCTGGCCCGAGCCGCCGGACACCTGGGCGCGTTTGCTGAGCGCGGTTTCGACGGCGCGCTCGGCCTTGGCCGCATCGCCCCCGGCGGCCGTGATCAGATTGCGGGCGAGGCCGTCACGCTCCTCCAGCAGCACCTTGAGCAGGTGTTCGGGCGCGAACTGCTGGTGCCGGCGGGCCAGCGCCAGCGACTGGGCGGCCTGAACGGCGGATTTGGCGCGGTCGGAATAGAGGTCGAGGTTCATCTGTGGTCATCCCCTGGATCAGGCAGATCCGGCCCGGTGCCCTCGATGCAAGCGACACGCCAGCCGGCTGGACCGGACATGGGTGTGGCCGATCCGCAACGCAAGAGGAGGATGGCAGGCGCCGACAGGCAAGCTATGCAGACGGCTGGAGACCCCGCCCATGCCCCTGTTGTCCCTGTTCGAGCCCGCTGTGATCCTGCCGTTTCTGGTGGCGGTGGCGCTGGTCGAGCTGACGCCCGGACCGAACATGGGCTGGCTGGCGCTGATCGCGGCGGGACGGGGCCGGACGGCGGCGCTGGCGGCCGTGGCCGGGGTGACGCTGGGGCTGGCGGCCTGGATGCTGGCCGCCGTGGTCGGGGTGGCGGCGCTGGTGATCCGGTGGCCCTGGCTGTTCCAGATCATCCGCTGGGCCGGGGTGCTGTATCTGGTCTGGCTGGCGTGGGAGGCCTGGCGCGGGTCGGGCACCGATCCGGCGAGCAGCGAGGACTGCTCGCGCCGGACCCTGTTCCTGAAGGGCCTGCTGGCCAATCTGCTCAATCCCAAGGCGGCGGTCTTCTATACCGTCCTGCTGCCGACCTTCATGCGGCCCGGGGCCGGGTCGACGGTGGCGCAGGCGCTGACGCTGGGCGGGCTGCATCTGGCGGTGGCGACCACCATTCACGCCGTGATCGTGGTCACGGCGGCGGGCGCCGGGGGGCCGGTCCTGCGGCGGCTGGAAGGCCGGACCGCGCGGGCGGTGATGGGCGGCGGCATCCTGCTGGTCGCGCTGTGGATGGCGTGGGAGACGCGCTAGGGCGTCAGGGCCGAGGATCCAGCAGCAGGCCCGAAACCGTCGCGGCCAGCAGGCGGTCGGCCAGCGGCAGGCGGGCCAGCTTGCCCAGCACATGGTCGCGCACCCAGGGCAGCAGCCGGCCGTCGGCCTGATAGAAGGGGGTGAAGCCGAGGCTGAGGGCCTGATAGAGGCGGATGTGCCAGCGGCGGGCGCTCGCATAGGCCGCCAGCGCCTGATCCAGATCGGCATGGTCGGTCAGGACCTGCGACAGGGCAAAGGCATCCAGCAGGCCCATATTCACCCCCTGCCCCAGCTGGGGGCTGGTCGAATGGGCGGCGTCGCCGATCACCGCCAGCCGGTCGGCGACGGGGCGGCTGAGCGTGTGATGGCCATAGCGGGCGAGGGTCAGCTGGTCCGGGTCGGTCAGGCTGTCGAGCGCGGGCGCGACCTCGGGCCAGAGGGTTCGCACCTCGGTCTTCCAGACCTCGAGCCCCGCCGCGCGCCAGTCGTCGTATGAGGCGGTCCTGAGGCTCCAGAAGAAGGTGGCGAGTGGGTGCGCCGCGTCCGGGCGGCGACCGACGGGCAGGACGCCGATCATCTTTTCGGCGCCGCGATAGACCTGCTCCAGCGCATGCGGATCGAAAGGCGCGCCGGGCCAGGGGACGGTGGCCCACAGCGCGCCATAGGCCAGCTCGTCCCGCCGGGCGCCGAGCGATGCGGCGATCGCCGAGCGGGCGCCCGAAGCATCGATCACGAGGTCGAAGGCCGGTCCGGTGCGACCGGCGGCATCGGTGAGACGTCCCGCCTGCGCGCCGACGATCTCGCGTCCCGTCTCGACCGTCACCCCGGCGGAGAGGGCGGCGCGATGGAGCACGTGGAACAGGGTGGCGCGATGCACCCCCAGCGCCCGGCGGGGCCGCGACAGGGCGGCATAGCCGACGTCGAGGACGATCCGTCCGCGCCGGGCCTCGCGCCCGAACAGGCGGTCGATGGGCTGGGCCAGGGCCTCGACCTCGCCTGTCAGGCTCATGGCGTCCAGCACCGCCAGACCGGTCGGCTGCAGCATGAAGCCCGCGCCCACAGGGGCCGCCTGATCGAAGCGCTCCTGGACGACAACGCGGTGCCCCGCGCGTGCCAGCAGGGTCGCCACCGCCAGCCCCGCCGGTCCGGCCCCCACCACGGCGATGTCAAATGTCCGCATCATGGCTCCCCCGGCTCAGCTTGTGCCGCCTGACGCACCCCCGAGCAAGCGGGACGCATGGACACGGATGCGGGGGCCGGGCTAGCGTTCGCTCCTTGCCAAGGAGTGCCCCATGAGCCTGTCCCTGTCGCGCCGGTCGGCGCTGTTTGCCGGTGCAGGGGCTGCGGCCCTGCCGATCAAGGCCTGGGCGCAGGAAGCGGCCCGGGACCATTCGGCGCTGGCGGCGGCGGTCGATGCCTATGTGATCCGCTGTATGGCGGCGTTTCCGGATCAACCGGCGCTGGGGATTGCGGTGGTCAAGGACGGCGAGGCGGTGTTGACGCGCGGCTATGGCGTCAAGGCCATGGACCGGCAGGACCGGGCCGATGAACACACCCTCTTCGCCATTGCCTCGAACACCAAGAATGTCACCGCCGCCGCCTTGGCCATGATGGTCGATGAGGGCAAGGTAAAGTGGGACGAGCCGGTGCGGACCTATCTGCCCGGCTTTACCCTGTCGGACCCCTTCATCGGCGAGCGGATCACGGTGCGGGATACGCTGAGCCACCGGGCGGGGTTCGGACTGGGGGCCGGGGACCTGTTGTTCTGGCCGAACAGCGACCGGACGCGGGCCGAGGTGATGGCCGCTATCCCGCATGTGCCGATCGAGGACCAGTTCCGGGCGCGGTACCACTATTGCAATCTGATGTTCGTGGTGGCGGGCGAGGTGCTGGCCGCTGTCTCGGGCATGGCGTGGGAGGACTTTGTCCAGACGCGCATTCTGGATCGGGTGGGCATGGCTGACACCGTGCCGATGGCGACGCTGGCCGATCCGGCGAAGTCGGCCCTGCCGCATGGCCGGCTCGGGCCGCCGCTGCGCTATCAGGGCGAGATGCAGCGGATTGCCGACAGCATCGCCGAGGTCTGGAACTGGGATTCTGCGGCGGCGGCGGGCGGCATGTGTTCGACGCCGCACGACTGGGCCAAGTGGATTGCGGTGCGGCTGGCCGACGGCAAGCTCGCGGACGGGACACAGCTGTTCTCGGAAGCCTCGGCGCGCGAGATGGTCCGGCCGAACATCATCAGTTCGTCCTCGCCGGGGCCGACGGCGGAGCTGCCCGGACGGTCGATCGCCTCGACCTATGCCCTCGGCCTGTCGGTGCAGGACTATCGCGGCGAGCGGCTGATCAGCCATGGCGGCGGCTCGCCCGGCGGGATTTCGGCGACGGTACTGCTGCCCGGACGGAACGCCGGCTTTGCGATCTTCTCGAATGCGGAGGAGAGCTATCTGCTCAGGGCGCTGCGCAGCGGCATCGCCGACATCGTCATGGACAAGACCGGCTTTGACTGGATCGCCGACAGTCAGCGTTATCTGGCCCAGTCGACCGAGCGGTCGCTGGCCGCCGCTGTCGAGATCGATGCGAAGCAGGCGGCGGGGGCGGCACCCTCCCTGCCGCTGTCGGCCTATGCCGGGACCTGGCGCGACCCTTGGTACGGGGACATCGTCATTGCCCGGCGCGAGGGGGGCCTGTGGCTGAGCTTTACCCATAATCCGGCGCTGCAGGGGCCGCTGGAGCCCTATGACGGCGAGACCTTCCGCACCCGTTTCCCGGACAAGCGGGAGGAGGACGCCTTTGTCACCTTCGAGCTGGAGAACGGCCAGCCGGTGCGGGCGACGGTCAAGGGTGTCAGCCCCGACATCGACTTCAGCTATGACTATCAGGACCTGAGGCTGACGAAGGTGTGAGTGGCAGGGGTGAACGGCCCCCTCCCCCACGCTGCGCATGGGCCCCCTCCCCCGATGGGGGAGGATAAGAGTCCGAAAACCGCGAGACAGGGGACGGGCGCCGGGGCATGGTCCCGGCATGGAGCGCCCGCCCCCCCTGTCGGCTGAAGCCTGTTACCGCGCGGTTGTGGCGCGCGATGCGCGGTTCGACGGGCGGTTTCATACCTGTGTGAAGACGACGGGCATCTATTGCCGTCCGGTGTGTCCGGCGCGGACGCCGCTGTTCGCCAATGTGGAGTTTGTCGCGAGTGCGGCCGAGGCCGAGGCGAGGGGCTATCGCCCCTGCCTGCGCTGTCGGCCGGAGACGGCGCCGGACTATTCCGCCTGGCGGGGCGAGGTGGCGACCGGTGGGGCCTGGCGCGGGACCGCCAATACTGTCAGCCGGGCGCTGCAGATGATCGATGAAGGGGCGCTCGACGACGGGGATCTGGACCGGCTGTGCGACCGGCTAGGGGTCGGCGAGCGGCATCTGAGGCGGCTGTTCCGGGCGCATCTGGGCGCCTCGCCCGTGGCGGTGGCCCAGACCCGGCGGGTGCGGCTGGCCAAGGCCCTGCTGCACCAGACGCGCCTGCCGATGGCGGAGGTGGCCATGGCCTCGGGGTTCGGCAGTGTGCGGCGCTTCAACCAGACCTTTCAGGCGCTCTATGACCGGCCGCCTTCGGCGCTGCGACGCGGGGCGGGCGAGGAGGCCGGCGCCGGGGTGAAGCTGTCGCTCAGCTGGCGACCACCGTATGACCTCGACACCCTGATGGCGGCGCTGGACGCGCGGGGCGATGCGGTCGAGGGCGGGGTCTGGTCACGCGCCCTGGACCGCGAAGGCGACGGCACGACCGGACGGGTCGAGGTGAGGGCGGGCCGGGGAGATGCCTTGCGGGTGCGGGTCGAGGCCGAGCGGCTGGAGGCCCTGCCCCGGGTGCTGGCGCGAGTGCGACGGGTGTTCGACCTGGGCCATGACCCCGAGGCGCTGATGCGCGATCTGGGCGGGGATCCGGTCCTGGGGCCAAGGGTCGCCGCGCGGCCCGGTCTGCGCCTGCCGGGGCCGTGGGTGCTGGACGACGGGGCCGTGGCGCCCGCCGACCGCTGGCCCGATCCGGACACCGAGGCGCTGGCCGAACGCTGGCGCCCCTGGCGGGCCTATGCGGCCCTGTATCTGACGATGGACGAGGAGACCGATCATGCGAAATGCGCGTGAACTGTGGCTGGACCGGGTGGAGTCGCCCGTCGGCCGGATGCTGGTGGTCACGGATGCGCGGGGCGTGGTCCACGCGCTGGACTTTGCCGACTATGAGCCGCGCATGCGTCGGCTGATGCGGCTGCGACATGGGGTGAGCGACCTGTCGGAGGGCAGGCAGGCCGGTCCGGTCCGGGCGGCGCTGGCGGCCTATTTCGACGGAGACGCCACGGCGCTGGACGGCCTGCCGCTGGAGACGGGCGGCACGGCGTTCCAGCAGGCGGTGTGGCAGGCCCTGCGCGCCATTCCGCATGGCCAGACCCGGACCTACGGCCAGCTGGCCGAGACCATCGGGCGCCCGACGGCGGTGCGGGCCGTGGGACTGGCCAATGGCGCCAATGCCATCGCCGTGATCGTGCCCTGCCACCGGGTCATCGGGCGTGACGGCACCCTCACCGGATATGCGGGCGGGCTGGAGCGGAAGCAGTGGTTGTTGCGACACGAGAGCCGTACCCTTGACGGGAGCGGATCGCCCTTGTGAACTGGCGACGGGTAGTCGGGAGCAGGACCATGAAGACAGCGATTGCGGCGGCGGCGGTGTGCGCCGTCCTGTGTTCGGCCGGGCAGGCGGCGGCCCAGGAGGATGACTGGGAGTTCGCCGAGGACCCGGCACAGGAGCTCACTCTGGCCGCGGTGCGGTACGAAGGGGGGCAGATGATCCTGGCGCAGTGCCAGAGCGGTGCGCTAACGCTTGCCGTCACCGGCCTGCCCGAGAGCCCCGAGATGCTGCGGCTGGCGGCAACCCGAGCGGATGGCCGTGCCGCAAATCAAATCTGGATCCCCCTCGACGGCCCCGGAGTGTTTCGCAGCACTTCTCCCGGGCGGGAGGCGCGGTTCATGCGCGGCGGCGGGGCCTATACCGTCCGCACGGCGGTCGGCGCTCGCACGGCGGTAAGCGCGACCTTTGACCTTCCTTCCCAGTCGGCCAATCTGGACCGCGTTCTGACCACCTGCGGATGGGCGCTGGAGGATGAGCGTGACCTGCTACCAGAGGCTACGGTCACGCTCGACCGTCCGCGTGGCGGATACAGGCCGCCACCCTACAGGCCGCCGCCCGCGCCCGAGAGAGAGATCAGTTGCATCGTCCGCGAGATGCGACTGCGGGACTGCCGTCCGGATCACCCGCCCTATGCAGGCACGCGTCGTGCGGAGTCGTTGATGCGCGACGTTGAAGGGAAGCGTGTCTTTGCGCTGCCGGGAACCGACCCGGCCGCAGCCGAGGGCAGCGTTTTCCACGTGATCGCCAGCAATCAGCTGTTGATCCTCGTCGTCCAGTAGCCGGACCCTCGTTCCCCCTTGCATTTGTACGGGGGAAGCCTAGATTAAATCCACTTATGCTAAGACTGAGCATAAGCAGGACGGCCGGGGCGATCCCGCCGTCCTGATTCGGGCCTCATATTTGCTCAGATTGAGCAAAAGGAGAGTGAGATGGCAGACGGCGCATTCGGACTGAGCCCGGCGACCGAGGCGGCCACGGCGGCGATCTGGCCCAAGGTGCGCGATCATGTGACGCCGCTGGAATGGCCGGCGCAGGCGGAGTTGATCGTCGAGATCAACCGCCTGAAGCGCGAGCGGAACGCCGTCATCCTGGCCCACAACTATATGACGCCGGACATCTTCCACGGCGTGGGCGACTATGTCGGCGACAGCCTGGGCCTTGCGAAGGAGGCCGCGAAGTCCGAGGCGAAGGTGATCGTCCAGGCCGGTGTGCACTTCATGGCCGAGACCTCCAAGATCCTGTCGCCGGACAAGACGGTGCTGATCCCCGACCTCAGGGCCGGATGCTCGCTGGCGGCCTCGATCACCGGAGCGGACGTGCGCCTGATCAAGGCGCGCTATCCGGGCCTGCCGGTCGTCACCTATGTAAACACCACCGCCGATGTGAAGGCCGAGACCGACATCTGCTGCACCAGCGCCAATGCGGTACAGGTGGTGGAATGGGCGGCGAAGGAATGGGGCGTCGACCGGGTGATCCTGATCCCCGACGAATTCCTGGCGAGGAATGTCGCGGCCCAGACGACCGTGGGCATCATCGCCTGGAAAGGCCGGTGCGAGGTGCATGAGCGCTTTACCGCCGACGACATCGCCGAGATGCGCGCGGCGTATCCAGGCGCGGAGATCCTGGCGCACCCGGAATGCCCGGAGGAGGTGCTGGCCGCTTCGGACTTTGCCGGCTCGACGGCGGCCATGAGCGACTATGTCAGCCAACGGAAGCCGAAGCAGGTGGTGATGATCACCGAATGCTCGATGGCGTCGAACGTGGCGGCCGACTCTCCGGACACCCGCTTCATCGGCCCGTGCAACCTGTGCCCGCACATGAAGCGGATCACCCTGGAGAACATCCGCGACTGCCTGCTGAACATGCAGTTCGAGGTGACCGTGCCCGAGGCTTTGATCGAGCCGGCCCGCCGGGCGGTGCAGCGGATGGTGGACCTGCCGCCGCCGACGGTCCCGGCGCGCTATGACATGATCAAGGCCCGCCACCATGTCGATGTGGAGCTGATCTGATGTATTATGTGGCCCCGACCCGGGTGGTGGCGAAGATCGAGCCCCGCACCCTGAAACTGATGACGCTGCTTGCATTGTGGCTGGGCGTCGCACGGCCCACATTGCGGAAATGAGCGACACCCTGCC
>Ga0115011_10000206_pt1 | contig 54594 bp, 49 predicted proteins | sample TroAtlMetagenome_2_FD_88705 | JGI IMG/M metagenome (GOLD analysis project Ga0115011, IMG submission 88705) | Marine eukaryotic phytoplankton communities from Atlantic Ocean - Tropical Atlantic ANT8 Metagenome | ecosystem: Environmental > Aquatic > Marine > Oceanic | place: Tropical Atlantic... | reverse complement strand
GCGCCCGCGCCCAGCAGCACGCCCTTGCCGATCTTCGGGTGGCGGTCGCCGCGTTCGGCACCGGTTCCGCCCAAGGTAACAGCGTGCAGCATCGACACCTCATCGCCGACCACCGCCGTCTCGCCGATCACAATGCCGGTCCCGTGGTCGAGGAACAGCCCCGATCCCATCTGTGCGCCGGGGTGGATATCGACCTGGAACAGCTCCGAGATGCGGCTCTGGAAGTGGAGCGCCAGGGTCTCGCGCCCCTGAAGCCACAGCCAGTGCGCCACCCGCCAGCCCTGCAGCGCCTGAAACCCCTTGAAGTACAGGAACGGCTGCAGAAGCGAGCGGATCGCCGGATCGCGCTCCTCGACAGCCTGCAGATCTGCTTCTGCCGCGGCGACAATGCCGGGATCTGCCTCAAAGGCCGCCAGACATACCTCGCGCACCGTCATGGCACCCAGCTCGGCATCGCCCAGCTTTCGCGCAATCTGGAAACTCAGCGCCGCCCCCAGATTACCATGCGACAGGATCACTGCATTCATCTGCGAGGCCAGATCCGGCTCGTCGCGCGATGCCTGCTCTGCCGCCTGCCGCAGCTGGCGCCACAGGTCCGGGGCTTGCGGAACGGCCTCCAGTCGGGGCGTGGCCATGGGTCCTCACTGTTCGGTTCAGCGCGAAAGATAGGCCCCCGACTCCCAAATCACCACCCCGGCCACTGGCGGGCCTGCCGGCGGGCGCCTAGCTAGGTTGCATGACCGAGCTCGCCAGCCCCCTCGCCCTGCCTCGCCGCGACCCGGCGCTGATCGAATACCTGCAACAGCGCCGCTCGGCCCCGGCCCAGGCCCTGACCGGACCCGGCCCTTCGGAGGACGATCTCCGGGCCATTCTGGGGATCGCCCTGCGCACCCCGGACCACGGCAAGCTGTTCCCCTGGCGTCTGGTGGTCCTGACCCCCGAAACCCGTGCGGCGCTTGGCCAGGCCCTCCATCCGCTCGCCGACGACCAGCCCGACCCCACCAAGGCGCGCGCCGTCCTCGCCAAACTGACCGCGCCGCCGGTCACCATCATGGTCGTTTCGACCCCGATCCGCGATCACAAGGTGCCCGTCTGGGAGCAGGAACTGTCTGCCGGGGCTCTGGCCATGAACCTGAGCCACGCAGCCTTTGCCCACGGATTCTCGGCCAGCTGGATCACCGACTGGTACGCCTATGACCCGCGCGCGCTCAGCCTGTTCGGCATCGCCGACGACGAGCGCATCGCCGGCTTCATCCACATCGGCACGCTTCAGAGCCCGCCGCTGGAACGGCCGCGGCCCGACCCCGACAGGCACGTCGCGGTGCGCTAGCGCGGCTCCTCCTCCGGCCGGTGCACCAGCGACACCAGTACGATCGAGATGATCATCAGCAGGAACCAGCTGCCCAGCTTGTCCAGCGACACCGGCTCCCAGCCCGCCTCCTGACCCGGATAGGTCCAGGCCCGCGCAAAGGTCCCGATGTTCTCCGCCACCCAGATAAACAGGGCCACCAGCCCATAACCCGCCAGCAGGGGCATCGACCGCCGTCGCCGATCCGGGGTGAACCAGAACCATCCCCGTCCGAACAGCACCCCGACCATCAGGAACAGCAGCCCCCGCACATCAGGCAGCCAGTGGTGCAGGAAGAAGTTGAGATAGATTCCCGCGGCCAGCATCCCCGTCAGCCACACCGGCGGATAGCTCCGCACCCGGATGTGAAAGATGCGCTGGACCCGCGCGATATAGCTGCCGACCGCGGCATACATGAAACCCGAGAACAGCGGCACATCGCCGATCCTCAGCAGCGACGCCTCGGGATAGACCCATGACCCCTGCGCCGTCTTGAACAGTTCCATGATCGTGCCGGCGATGTGGAACAGCAGGATGACCCGCGCCTCGGCCCAGGTCTCGAGGCGGAAGGCCAGCATGCCCGCCTGGATCGTCACCGCACCGATCACCAGAAAATCGTAACGCGCGACCGGCGCCCCGGCGGGCCACAGCAGATAGGTCGCGACGATCAGGGCCAGCAGCAGCCCCCCGAACAGACAGGCCCACCCCTGTTTGATCCCGAACATCAGGAGTTCAAAACCATACCCTCGCCAGCGGCCCCGGTCCGCCCAACCCTGCGCCCCCGACAGCCAGCGGCGACCAATCCGTTCAAGCGGGGGGCGTTGGGCAAGGGACATGAGGCCTTGGACCACGGCGCCTGATGAGCGTCATGAGCCGGGGATGATCAGTTCCTGATCGGGTGCCGTCAGGCTGCAGCCGCCAGGGCCCCGCGCGGAGCACGGCCCAGCGGCAGCGCGACGGTAAAGCGGCTGCCTTGTCCCGGCGCACTGTCCACATCGATCGAACCGCCCATCGCGGTCACCAGCCGGCGACAGATGGCCAGCCCCAGCCCCGCTCCCTCATGGCCGCGCGTGATCGACTCATCAGCCTGGGCAAAGTCGTCGAACAGTCGCGGCAGGAAGGCGGGGTCGATGCCCGGCCCGGTATCCGAGACGATCAGATCCACGCCCCCGTCGCTCTCCCGGGCGACGACCCGGATCTCTCCGGCCCTGGTGAAGGCGGCCGCGTTGTTGAGCAGGCACTCCAGCGTCTGGCGGATCCGGTGTACGTCCCCGATCCACTGTCCCGTCGCCCCGGCCTCGAGGACGACCTCGACCGGCCTGTGTCTGACCGCCTCGCGGGTCTGGTTCGCCGCCTCTTCCAGCAGCCCGCCGAGGTCGAATGGAACAGGTTCAACCTTCACCTCGGCCCGCTCCAGCCGCGTGACCAGCAAGACATCCTCGATCATCCGCGTCAGGTCGTCGCCAGAGGCTTTCAGGATCTGCAGGTGGCCGCGTTGCAGGGGGCTCAGTTCCCCATGCTCCATGATCCCGGCCATGCCCAGCACGCCATTCAGGGGAGTCCGCAACTCATGGCTGATGTTGGCCAGAAAGCGCGTCTTGGCGTCATTGGCCGCCTCGGCCCGGTCGCGTGCATCCGCCACCTCCCTCTGGTGCCGGTCCATCTCGCGGGCGATCCGGTCCAGCATGACCCACAGCGCCACCCCGACCCCGATCAGGGCTGCCATAAGGGCGATCAGCAAAGGGGTCGCCTGCTCCAGAACGCGCGCACCCGGCTGATCCGGAGTCCACGCCAGAACCCCGAGCGGCCTGCCGTCGCTGTCCGTCACAGCAAGAGACGCCTGCCCCCCCGACGCCGCAGGTCTGAACATCGGATCCTCGAGTGAGAGATCGGTCGACAGGCTGTGCACAACCGCCGTTATATTCCGGGCCGAGACAACCACCGGGTCCCGGGCAGGACGCACCACAGAATCGTCCTCGGGCACAACGGTCGAGGCGACCAGCAGATAGGTCGCGTCGCCGACCGTCTCCACGGCCGTCCAGTGCTGCGCCGCGTCAAAACCATAGCCATCGGGGCGGACCGCCTGAAGCGCCTGCACTCTCGGCAGCACGGCCTCGATCAGGGCAGACTCGATCGAGGCGGACACGGGCTCACTCTCGCGCGAGGCGAGGATCATCTCCCCTGCCGAATTGAAGGCCAGGGTCACGTCATGGCCCATATAGTCGGCATAGTAGTCGCCGAGGTTCGCCTGCATCCACTCAAGGTCAGCACGGGCAAACGCGACCACCGTATCCGTCCATACGGTCGCCGACTGCACGTCTTCCAGGGTCTTCTCCTGCATGCGGGTTAGCCGCAGACCGACGAGCTCCGTCTCGCTTTCCCGCTCGACCTGATCGATCGTCCGCGCGGCATAGGCAAACAGCCCGGCCGCGCCCCCGAGCACCAGGGCACCCACGGCGAGGGCCGCCGTCAGGACACGGCGCAGTTCCACTCGGTGAGAAGGGGCCCTGGACATGAGACCAGTATCCCCTCGGTCCGATAAAATCGGGTTATCCGCGATGGTTAAGCGGCCTTGTGAGGAGACACACGATCTTAAACCCTCCCGGCGATGGTCAGGCGATCTTCCCGGAGCCTCCGATGCGCACCTTCCCTTTCGTTCTCTCCCTCCTGATCCTTCCGGCCGCACCCGCCCTGGCGCAGGATCCGTCTTGGACCTGGAGCGGCCAGGCCACGATCGTCTCCGACTACCGGGATCGGGGCTACACCCTGTCCGATGAAAAGCCCGCCCTCCAGGGCGAAATCAATGTCGTTCATACGTCCGGCTTCTACGGCGGCCTGTGGGGCTCAACCATTGAGGACTATGGCATCGGCCCGGACGGCGACGGTGCGCAGGTCGAGCTGACCCTTTATGCCGGCTGGTACGGTGTGGTCGCGGGCTGGGACGTCGACGTCGGCGTCTGGGACAACCGCTACCCCGACGGCACCGACGTCGACTATGTCGAATTCCCCGTCCAGATCGGCCGCTCGATCGGCCCCGCAGCCTGGACGCTCGGCGTCATCTACGCCCCGGCCCAGACCGGGCTGGCGGACGAGCAGAACACCTATGTCTGGACGCGCCTCGACTACGCCCCGACCACCTGGCCGGTCAGCGTGAGCGCCACCGTCGGCCATGAGGACGGCAGCTTTGCCCCCGACGGCAAGATCGACTGGAAGCTGGCGGCCGAGCGCGACATCGGTCCCGCCACCCTTGGCCTCGCCTGGGTCGACAGCGACACGGAGGACAGCGCCGTGGTCCTCAGCCTCGGCGTGGGGTTCTAGACCCGATCCGCTCCGGGGAAGGGCAAGCTGCCGGTGGACAACTGCTCGCCGGGCGTTTTACTTCCATGGTCCCCCGACCTATTCTGCCGGACCACGACCGTGCCGGTCCAAGGCGCAGGAATGAGCATGCCGGGCGCGGCCCCACTCCAGGAATCCGGCGGCAATGTCCGCGACGCCTGCCTCCGGGCGGCGCTCCAGATCATCATTTCCGATGGTGCCGAAAACCTCTCGATCCGCGAGGTATCGCGGCGCCTCGGCCTCTCGCACCAGGCGCCCTACAAACATTTCCAGAGCCGCGATCAGCTTGTCGCCGAGGTCATCGGCAGCTGTTTCGATGAGTTCGGCGACTACCTCCAGACGGCCGCCCGCACCTCGGAAGAACCCGTAACCGCCCTCCTCGCCATGGGCCAGGCCTACCTCCGGTACGCCGACGAGAACCCGGCCAAATACCGGATCATGTTTTCGGACCCCCTGCCTGCCATGCCTGCCCACACCAGCATGGCCGGTCAGGTCAAGGCCGCCTATGACGTGCCGCGGTCTTCGCTGCGCCAGCACTATCAGTCCCTCGGTCTGGCGACGGCAGAGGCAGAGGCGGAACGCAACGCCCTGCACATCTGGGCCACGTTGCACGGCCTCGCCACCCTGCTGCAGCACGACACGACCCGCGTTCTGGAGCTTCCACCGGCCCTTACCGAAGCCGCACCTCTCTACACCTTCGTCTGCCTGCGGCCCCTGCTGTTCCCCGCGCTCTGACCCTCGCGCGCATGCCGGGCAGCCCTCGGGATCCCAACCTTTGCCATTAAGGTTGACAGCGTCACCCTCCCGGCGGTAACCGATTTCATCGCAAAAACGCGCCGGTGATCCTCGGGGGGAAGTCATGCCTGTCGTTCAACTTGCCACCTATCGCCGTGGCCGCGCCCCCGCGCCGCTCAAGGCAGGCGGACCCTTGCTCGCCGACATCCTCGATGCCCTCCACCGGAACGGCGGTGCCCTGCATCGCTCAGAGGTGGCCCGCCAGGTCGCAGAGTGGCGCGGTCTCCGGACCCGGCCAGACGTTCTTGCCCTCGAGGAGGAACTGGATCGGGCCTTCAAGGATTATCTCGGCGCCGCGGAGACGCGGTCCCAGCCCCCGCTTCTGTTCCAGCCGTTCGGGCCGCGCAGCTACCGCTGGGCCCTGACCGAGGCAGGACGCGCCCTGTTGTCGGACCGCCATCTCCCGCATCGTCGAACCCGCTGACCCTTTGACCGCGACTCCGGAGAGCCCCATGGACAATGACCCTGACGCTGCGGACAGCCGGGGGGACACGCCCCTCTCGACCTTCGCCCCGGACTCCGGTCAGGCGAACGGCCCGTCGCGCCTGCCGACCGTGCTCGACCTGTTCGTCGGCTGGGTGATCCGCGACGGAAAGGGCTGGGTCCGGCGCCTCTGACCGCCCCCTATCCCCGTCCGCGATATCCCGGCACGGCCTGATCGGGCAGCCAGACTCCTTCCGGCACAGGACCCGTCTGCCAGAAGACATCGATGGGAATGCCGCCGCGCGGGTACCAGTAGCCGCCGATCCGCAACCACTTGGGATCGAGCAGGGCCACCAGCCGCTTGCCGATGGCCACGGTACAGTCCTCATGGAAGGCCCCGTGATTGCGGAAGCTGGTCAGGTACAGTTTCAGGCTCTTGGACTCGACCAGCCACTGCCGCGGCACATAGTCGATCACCAAATGGGCAAAATCCGGCTGGCCCGTTACCGGGCACAGGCTGGTGAACTCGGGCGCCGAAAAGCGCGCCACATAGAGGGTGTCGGCATGCGGATTGGGCACCCGCTCCAGGTTGGCGGAGTCGGGATCGGTCGGTTGGAGCGTCTGCGCGCCCAGCTGGCTCAGGCCTGAGGTGTCTGTGGTCATGGGAGGCCTTTAGCGGGTTGCGGGCGGGCTGAAAATGGCGGGGCCGCGCGCGCTGCCCTCGCCTCCTCCCCATCTTGATGGGGAGAAGATGAGGAAGGCCGACTCCAGAACCGTTCAGACAGTATTTTTCGCGCTCTCGGCACCGCACTCCCCCGTTGCCTTACCCCGCGACAGCCGTCTATCCGTAGCCAAAGACAACGGAGGAGCCGTCCATGACCATTCCCGCTTCCCTGCAGAAGGGGCTGAAGCTGCCCGTCATTGCGGCGCCCATGTTCCTTGTGTCCGGGCCGGATCTCGTGGTCGAGGCCTGCAACGCTGGCATCATCGGCACCTTCCCCTCGCTGAACCAGCGCACCACCGAGGGCTATCGCGAGTGGCTGAAGGACATCAAGACGCGGCTCAAGCCCGATGCCGCCGCCTTTGGCGTCAACCACATCGTCCACCCGACCAACCCCCGCCTGATGGCCGACATGATGGTCTCGGTCGAGGAACAGGTACCGCTGATCATCACCTCCCTGGGCGCGGTTCGGGATGTCGTCGAGGCGGTGCACGGCTATGGCGGCGTTGTCTTCCACGACATCGCCAATGTCCGTCATGCGCGGAAAGCCGCCGAGGCCGGGGTCGACGGCCTGATCCTCGTCGCCAATGGCGCCGGCGGTCACGCCGGCATCATCAATCCGTTCGCCCTCATCAATGAGGTCCGCTCCTTCTTCGACGGCACCATCATCCTGTCCGGCTGCCTGTCGACGGGTCAGGACATCGCCGGGGCCATCACGCTCGGCGCCGACTTCGCCTATATGGGCACCCGCTTCATCAACACGACCGAAGCCATGGCGCAGGACGCCTACAAGGCGATGATCGTCGACTCGGGCGCCTCGGACATCACCTATACGGCGGCCGTCTCGGGCATTCCGGCCAACTTCCTGACACCGTCCCTCATCGAGAACGGCATCGATCCAAAGACCCTTCCGGATCACAAGCTGGACATGGCCGACGAGGCCAAGGCCTGGAAGACGGTCTGGTCCGCCGGCCAGGGCGCGGGTTCTGTGCACGATGTCGTTCCCGCCGCCGAGCTGGTCGGTCGTCTTGCCCGTGAGTTTGACGCCGCGCTTGCGAGCGTCCGGCAAAGGTACGGCCAGGCGACATTCCGGGAGTAGCCGGCTTCCGAATACCGTCAGAATCCGGACGAATTCGCCAAGACAGGCAACTTGCTCTAAGGGGACGGCGTTCCCGTCATCGCCCCCCGGTACCGAGTTCCCATGCGTCCTGTCCTGATTGCCCTCGCCGCCCTGACCGTCCCGGTCGCCGCGTCCCCTGCCGCGGCCCAGAGCCTGTCGGGAGGGGGCTGGGACTATGGCGTTGGTCTGGGTACGGACAATCGTTCGAAACAGGTGTCGAAGTCGGGCAATGACACCTTCGTCTGGGGCCTCGCCGAGTGGACCAGCGGAGACGGCTACTTCTATGGCGGGCCGGGGTTCGAAACCATCGACAGCTCCGGATCGGACGTCGAGGTCGAACTCGGTTTCGGGGTTCGGCCGCAGGTGGCCGGTTTCGACCTCGATCTGAACGTCACTCACAAATGGCGGCTCGATGCCAATCCGGGCGCCGACGACGACGCCTGGGAATTCACGGCCGATGTGGACCGCGCCATTGGACCGGCCAGGGCGAGGCTGCGCCTGCAGTATTCCCCGGACGGCACCGGCTCGACCAAGGCCTGGACGTGGATCGAGGCCCGGGCGCGCTGGGACCTCACGCTCGACACGTCCCTGTCCGCCGGAATCGGCCACCGCGAACAGGACAGGTCGATCGATTACACGGGCTGGGATGCCGGCGTGACCTGGCAGCTGACGCCATCGGTCGATCTCGATCTGCGCTACCACGACACCGACGCCGACCCGTCCCTGTTCGGCGACCAGTACGGCTCCGCCCTCGTCGCGAACGTCGGCTTCTACTTCTAAACCTTGGCCGTAGCCCCTATATGAAGGGCATGACCTTTCGACCCACGACACTCGAGCGCGCCTATCAGCTGGCGCGCGAGGGCCGCTGCCGGACCGTCGGTGACATCAAGATCCAGCTAAAACTCGAGGGCTATGAACGCATCCGCGAGTCCCTCTACGGCGGCACGCTGAACGCAGCCCTGCGGGACCTGTGCCGCGAACATTACGCCCCCGCAGAAGGGCAGGCCCGGGATTAGCCCAGGGCCTGATCCAGGTCCGCGATCAGGTCATCGACGTCTTCCACGCCAACCGACAGACGGATCAGGCTGTCGGTCACACCGCCCGCCTCGCGGACCTCTTTCGGCACCGAGGCGTGGGTCATGATGGCCGGGTGGTTCACCAGGCTTTCGACGCCGCCCAGCGACTCGGCCAGGGTAAAGACCTCGACCCGCTCCAGCATCCGGCGCGTCTGCTCAAGATCTCCGTCGATCACCACGCTGACCATGCCGCCATAGCCGCCGGTCATCTGCCGCGCCGCCAGCTCATGCCCCGGATGGCTGATGAGGCCGGGGTAAATGACCCTGGCCACGCCCTTGCGGGTCTCGAGCCAGCGGGCCACCGCCAGGGCGTTCTCGCAGTGGGCCTTCATCCGCAGGCCCAGGGTCTTCAGCCCCCGGTTGGCGAGAAAGGCATCGAACGGCCCCATGATACCGCCAACCGAGTTCTGCAGGAACTTCAGCTGCGTCGCCAGTTCGGGGTTGGCCGTCACCAGCACCCCGCCGACGATGTCCGAATGCCCGTTCAGATACTTGGTCGCCGAGTGCATGACGATGTCGGCGCCCAGGCTGATCGGCTGCTGGCAGAAGGGCGTGGCGAAGGTGTTGTCGACCACAAGGATGAGGCCGCGCGCCTTCGCGATCTTCGACAGGGCCGCGATGTCGGCCAGCTTCATCAGCGGATTGGTCGGCGTCTCGACCCAGATCATCCGCGTCCTGTCCGTGATGGCCGCCTCGACGGCCGCCGGGTCGGCCATGTTCACATAGGCGAAGTCCAGCCCCATCGACCGCCGCCGGACCCGCTCGAACAGACGCCACGACCCGCCGTACAGGTCATCCCCTGTGACGATGTGGCTGCCGGCGTCCAGCAGTTCGAGCGCCGTCGAGGTCGCCGCCATACCGCTGCCAAAGCCGAATGCGTGCGTCCCGCCCTCCAGGTCGGCGATGCAGGCCTCGAACGCCTCGCGGGTCGGATTCTTGCCGCGCGCATACTCATAGCCCTTGTTCACGCCCGGGCTTTCCTGGGCATAGGTCGAGGTGGCGTAGATCGGGGTCATGACGGCACCTGTCGTCGGGTCGGGTCGCTGTCCGGCATGGATGGCGCGCGTCGAAAAACCCGGGCGGTTCTTGCGGTCGGTCATGGAGGATCAGGCTCGCTGCAGCAGGGTTCGCTGGAAGAAGTCCAGCGCCAGGCCCCGAACTTCGTCCCATTGGGCGGGGGTATAGATGTGGCCCGCACCACGCAACACCTGCAACCGGACGGGCACATCCCCCTGTCTCAGGAACTCCGCCCATCTGCGTGTGCTCTCGGGCGAGACATGGGTGTCGTTCTCGGACTGGATGACCAGCACCGGAATCCGCCGGCGCGGCGGCCGCGGAACATAGACGTCCCAGCCGCCCGCAACCCCGATCGCCGCCGCCGCTCGGCTGTTGCCGAGCGCCCCGTCCACAGCGACATAGGATCCCAGCGAATAGCCCATGATACCGACCCGACGGCGGTCGATCCCCGACCCGATCATCCAGTCGACGGCGTCGCTGCCGACGGCCCGCCAGGCATCCATGACCGCCTCGGCTCGGATCCCGTCATCGGGCGCCGCATCGTAATAGGCAGGCACCAGAACCTTGAAGCCGCGCGTCGCAAAGCCTTCCGCGAGCGTGAGATAGGCCGGGCCTATGCCGCCGGAGCCGTGCAGGAACACGATCGCCGCGCCGTTCGGCTGCACGGGGACATAGAGCGCCGCGCGGATCGGCCGGCCCCGGCTCTCGAAGGTCCGGGTCTCGACAGAAAAGGCCGCCTGTCGCGCCCTGGCCGGGCCCGCCAGCCATGCGGCCGCGCTCACCGAGATCAACAGCTGCCGGCGGGTCCCACTCATGACAGGGTCCGGTCGAGGAACCGGCCGGCGACATCGAACACGGTGCGCCATTCCTCAGGATCGAAGCGGTGCCGGGGCGAGGCAAGCCGGTGGGTCTCGACCGGTACATCGGCCGCCGCCAGGGTCGCGGCCCGCTCCTCGACACGTCGCGCGGAAACCAGCGGATCACCGTCGGCATAGATGAACAGCACCGGTGGCCGATGGCGTATATCCGCAGGCGCCAGTGATCCGCCGGACGCGACACCGACAAAGCCCGCCGCTCCGCCCTCCTCCAGCACACCGTCCAGTCCCAGAGACCCGCCCCGCGAGAAGCCGAATGCCCCGACGCGGGCGGGATCCAGCCCCGGCCGTTGGCCGAGCCACCGCACGCCGTCCAGAATGGCCCGCCGCCAGCGGCGCGCCGCGACGGCGGTGCTGCGGCGCTGGTTCGGGGTCGCGTCGAAATAGTTGGGCATAAGGCAATGATAGCCCCGCGCCGCAAGACCGAGAGCGCCTTCGGTGAAGATGTGCACATCGTCCTGGGCCCCGCCGCCGCCATGCAGCAGCGCCACCGCGGCACCCACCATCCGACCCTGCCGCGCCTCGCCCACCGGCGAGAACAACAGGCCATTGATCGGAAAGGACCCGCTGGGATAGCTGACAAGAGAGATGCCAAGGGCAGCGGGGTCCTGGGCCCTCGCCCCAAACGGCGAGATGGCGGTTGTCGCGGCCAGGCCGCCGATCAGGAGCTGGCGGCGGTCGGGGGTCATCTCACCGGTTCAGGCTCAGGTGGTTGATCAGGTCCGTGCGGGTGATCAGGCCGACGAACCTTTCGCCGTCCAGCACGATCGCCACCCGGTCCCGGTCAAACAGGGGCACCAGCGCCTCCAGCGGCTCGTTGACCTGAACCGTGTCCAGATCGCGGGTCATGACCTTTGAAACCGGCAGCCTGAACCGCTCCTCACGGGTGATCTCGTCGGTATTCATGGTGTGCACCAGATCGCTCTCGTCGACGATCCCGACCAGCCGCCCCTCGCTGAAGATCGGCAGCTGCGACACATCGGCGCCGCGCATCCGCTTGAACACCGTGTCCAGCGTGTCATCCGGCCCGGCGGTCACAACAGCTCCATCCTCGTACTTGCGTGTGATCAGATCCGAGAGGTCGCCATGCAGTTCGCGCTCGCCCAGACCCTGATCGGCCAGCCACGCATCGTTGTAGACCTTGGACAGATATTTGGCGCCGGTATCGCAGACAAAGGTCACGCAGGACTTCGGCTCGGTCTGCTCGCGGCACCAGCGCAGGGCGGCGGCGATCAGCGTCCCGGACGAGGACCCCGCCAGGATCCCTTCTTTGAGCAGCAGTTCGCGGACCGTGGCGATCGCCTCGGCATCCGGGATCGAATAGGCCTTGTCGATCAGGTCCATGTCGGCCGTGTCGGGCACGAAATTCTGGCCGATCCCCTCGACCGTGTAGCTGCCCTCCGGTCCCGGAACGCCGTCGTTGACAATACCGGCCAGGGTCGAGCCCACCGGGTCCGCGAGGATGATCTGGGCCTTTGATCCCTTTGATTTCAGGAACCGGCCGATACCGGTGATGGTGCCGCCCGAGCCGATGCCGGCAACGAAGGCATCAACCTGGCCGTCCAGCTGGTCCCAGATCTCCGGGCCCGTCGTCTCGAAGTGCGCGGCCGAGTTGGCGTCATTGGCAAACTGGTTGACGTAATACCCTCCCGGAATCTGCTGGGCCAACCGCTCGGCCATGTCGGTGTAGTATTCCGGGTGGCCATGCGGCACGTCCGAGCGGGTCAGGCGGACATCGGCGCCCATGGCGCGCAGATGCTGGATCTTCTCCTTGGACATCTTGTCCGGGATGACCAGCAGGACCTTGTAGCCCTTCGCCTGTCCGACCAGCGTCAGGGCCAGGCCCGTATTGCCAGCCGTCGCCTCGACAATGGTGCCGCCGGGCTTCAGCCAGCCTTCCTTCTCGGCCGCCGCGATCATCGACAGGGCGATGCGATCCTTGATCGATCCACCGGGGTTCTGGCTCTCCATTTTCAGGAACAGGCGGCACTTGCCGGTGTCCATACGGCTGACCTCCACCATGGGCGTCTTGCCGATCAGATCGAGCAGGGAGGCGGTAGGACCGGCAAGGACCGGCTTGGGGGCAAGCGACATTCTGACTCCTGGGCTTTGGGCCGGAAGCTGGTCCCCCCATCCGCTCAGGTCAAGCCGCCTGTCCCGGCGATCACCTACATAACGGCGTGAACGTAGGCGCCGATGCAGCCGTCCAGCTCGCGTCCGATGACGGTCTCGGGGGCATCGACATTGGCCTCGAGCCACGCGCTCAGCGCCGCTCCGCTGGCGTCCGTCGACAGACCTTCGCGCGCCGCCGCCGCAAGTCGCTCTGCGTCAGCCGCCTTCAGCAGCAGGCCCGCGGTCTGCGCGGTCTCCTGATTCTCGGGCGTGGGGTCCGACTCGGCCACCTGGGCCGCGAGGACCAGGGTGTAGAGAAACACGCCGGTGCAGGTAACGGCCTGCCGGTGGGACTGCGGCTCCTGGGCAGCGCCCGAAAGGGCAAGCGACAGGGCAAGGGCGGTGACGAACATGTCTGGCTCCATAGCGAGAAGCCCAGACTGCCCAGACCGCGCCCCGCGACATACCACCGGAACCTGACGACAAATCTCTCCGAAGCGCGTTATGGAGGGATGATGACCAAGTCTTCCCGCCGCCCCCCCGCCGGACTACCGGACAAGGACACCCTGCTGGCCTTTCTGCGCGAGGCCGGATCGGCCGGGAAGACCGACATCGCGCAGCATTTCGGCCTCAAGGGTTCGGATCGCCGCGCGCTGCGCCAGATGATCCGCGAACTGGAAGACGAGGGCCGCCTTGGCCGGCGTGGGCGAAAGGGCCTCAGCGAGGCCGGCGGCCTGCCCCCCGTCGGGGTGGTCGATGTCGTCGAACGCGACATCGATGGCGAACTGATCGTCCGGCTGGTCGAGGCGTCCGGCGACGCCCCCACCGCGCTTCTGATGCCGGATCGCAAGGCGGTCGGTGCCGCCCCCGGACTGGGGGACCGCCTGCTGGTCCGCTTCGCCCGTGGCGAGGAAGGCTGGGAGGCCCGTCTGATCAAGGCGCTCGACACGGGTGCCGACCGCGTGCTTGGCGTAATCCGCCGGTCGGCGCGGCAGGTGCGGATCGAGTCGGTCGACCGCCGCGGCAAGGACACGCTGATCGTGCCCGAGAGCCAGGTCGAGGGCCTGAAGGACGGCGATCTGGTGCTGGCTGCGGTGGAAAAGGGCCGTGAGCGATATGGCCCCAAACGCGGCAAGGTGCTGGAGAAACTGGGCCGCGAGGATGACCCGCGTGCGGCCTCGCTGATTGCCATCCATGCCCACGGCCTGCCCACAGGCTTCTCCGAAACCGTCGAGGCCGAGGCAGAGGATCAGGCCCTGCCCTCGCTGAAAGGACGCGAGGACCTGCGTGACCTGCCGCTGATCACCATCGACCCCGCCGATGCGCGCGACCACGACGACGCTGTCTATGCCCACGCCGACGACGACGCGAAGAACCCCGGCGGATGGATTGTCTGGGTCGCCATCGCCGACGTGGCCGCCTACGTCCGGCCGGGCAGCGCGCTGGACCAGCAGGCGCGCGACAAGGGCAATTCGACCTATTTCCCCGACCGGGTCGAACCGATGCTGCCCGAGGTGCTGTCGAATGGTCTGTGCAGCCTGAAGGTCGGTGAGAACCGGGCCTGCCTCGCCGTGCGCATGGTCTTCGATGCCGAGGGCAGGAAGCGCAGCCACCGCTTTGTCCGGGGCCTGATGCGGTCGCACGCCAGCCTGTCCTACGAGCAGGCCCAGGCCGCGGCCGACGGCCGGTTCGACGACGTGACAGGCCCCATCGTCGACGCCGTCCTCAAGCCCCTGTGGACCGCCTATCGCGTCATGCTGAAGGGGCGCAGGAAGCGGGCGCCGCTGGCCATCGAGAGCCTGGAGCGCAAGATCAATATGTCGCCGAAGGGCGAGATCCTCTCGATCGAACCGCGCGTCTCGCTGGAGGCGCACCGCCTGATCGAGGAGATGATGATCCAGGCCAATGTCTCGGCGGCCGAGACGCTGGAGCAGAAGCGCACGCCCCTGATCTACCGGGTGCACGACACGCCCAGCCAGGAAAAGGTCTTCAACCTCGCCGACTTCCTCCAGACCTTGGGCCGCCCCTGGAACAAGGGCGAGGCGCCGACCACGAAGAAGCTCAACGCCCTGCTCGACAGCATGCGCGACACGCCCCATGCCGAGATCGTCAACGAGGTCGTGCTGCGCAGCCAGATGCAGGCGATCTACACGCCCGAGAACATCGGTCACTTCGGGCTGAACCTCGATCGCTACGCCCACTTCACCTCGCCGATCCGGCGGTACTCGGACCTGATCGTGCACCGGGCCCTGATCCGCGCACTGGGGCTGGGCAAGGACGGACTGACGGAGCGCGAGGTCTCGGAACTACCCGCCATCGCCGAGCATCTGGTCATGACCGAGCGCCGCTCCATGGCCGCCGAGCGCGACGCCACCGACCGCTACATCGCGGCCTTCCTCGAGGAGCGGGTGGGCGCGACCTTCGCGGGCCGGATCACCGGCGTGACCCGGTTTGGCCTGTTCGTGCGGCTGGACGAGACCGGCGCCGACGGATTGATCCCCATTTCTTCACTGGGGCGGGACTATTTCCAGCACGACGAGGCTGCCCACGCGCTCGTCGGTCAACGCTCCGGCCAGCGCTGGACCCTCGGGCGCCGTGTGGAGGTCAAGCTGGTCGAGGCTACCCCCCTGACCGGCGGGCTGGTGCTGGAGATGCTGTCCGACGCTGAAGAGGGCAAACCACCGGTACACGGCGGCCCGCGGGGCCGTCCTTCCGGAAAGCCCCCGCGCGGCGGGAAGCGCGTCGCGCCCGGCAAGAGCTCCGGCAAGCCCAAGGGACCGCGCCGAAGGAAATGACGCAGCCCTTTGATGCCCGCGCCGATCTGGCGGACTCGCCGGATGTGGGGGCGCGGATCCGGCCCCGGGACGCCGCGACCCTGATTCTGACCCGCAGCCGCGCGGCGAAGGTCGAGGCGCTGATGGGGCGTCGGGCACCGGGCCACGTCTTCATGGCCTCGAAGTGGGTGTTCCCGGGCGGACGGGTGGAACGGGCCGACTTCACCGCCCCTTACGCCGCCGACCTCCCTGCCAGCGAGCTTGCCGTGCTGTCGCGCGAGATGCCCGAGCGCCGGGCGCGGGCGCTGGCCATGGCGGCCGTGCGGGAGACCCACGAGGAGACCGGCGTCATCGTCGGGCGACCCGCCCCTCTCCGCGGCGTGGCCGGGCCGTGGCGTGACTTCCTGTCGACGGGCCATCAGGCGGATCTGGCAGGCCTGAGGTACATTGCGCGCGCGATCACCCCGCCGGGCCGGCCCCGGCGTTACGACGCCCGCTTCTTCCTCGCCGATGCGGACGCCATGGACCTGCCCGCCCGCACGGACCACGGCGACGAGCTGGAGCGCGTGGCCTGGGTGCCGCTGGACGATCTGGACGACCTTCCCCTGCCCGCCATCACGCGCTTCGTCGTGGGCGAGGTGAAGGCGCGGCTGGCCGGCGGGGACCCCGGACGCCCCTTCGTCCGCCAGCTACACGGGCGCCACCGCATCGAGCGGCTTTGACGGCCTCCGGGGGCGGGTCTATCACGGACACCCCTTCTGTTCAGAGCGTCCGGCTGATCGCGTGAAACTGTCCCGACCCTTCATCAAGCTGCCCTTCCGCTTCGACGTGGACCAGCTGCGGCGCGAGGTCGAGGCCTTTCCCGACGACGCCTGGGCCAAGCACCCGAACAACATCCCCGGCAACAGCGCCCTGCGCCTGATTACAGTCGGCGGCACCGAGAACGACGACGTGGCCGGGGCCATGGCGCCGACGCCGCACCTGCAGTCCTCGCCCTACATCCAGCAGGTGCTCAGCCACTTCGGCGTGGTGTGGAGCCGGTCGCGGCTGATGCGGCTGGGGCCGGGATCGTCGGTGCCCGAGCACACGGACATCAACTATCACTGGTTCCACCGGGTGCGACTGCATGTGCCGATCGTGACGACCCCCGACGTGCGCTTCCACTGTGACGGCGAGGAGGTCCACATGGCCGCGGGCGAGGCGTGGATCTTCGACAACTGGCGGATCCACAAGGTCGACAACGGCTCGGACATCTCGCGGGTGCATCTGGTAGCCGACACGACCGGCAACGGGCGCTTCTGGGACCTGGCGGAGGCGGCGGCGACGCAGGCCCTGCCCGAGACCCCCATCCCCTTCCGGCCCGGGCAGCGGGCGCCGCTGGCGGTCGAGCAGTTCAACATCTACCGCGTCATGCCGCCGTCCGAGGTGGACGAGCTGCTCAGCGATCTGGTGGCCGAGACCGGCTCGGTCCGGCAGGGCGGCGAGGGCCGGGCGCAGCTGCAGCAGTTCGCGCGACTGACCCACGGCTTCCGGCAGGACTGGCGCCAGCTGTGGTCGCTGTTCGCCGACACCGACCGGGGCATCCCCCACTACCAGAAGCGGCTGCAGATGCTGATGCAGCAGGTCACGGCGCTGGGCGACGACCTGAGGGTCACGTCCAACATGATGCCGGTGCCCGCCGTGGTCCGGCAGCGGATCGGCGCCTATGGCGTCAACCCCGGCGTGGCGCCCATGGGCGGCGGGGTCGCCACGGGCATGATGGGTCAGCCCTCCCCCGCGGCTGCAGGGACGAGCCCGGCCCCGGCGCGTCCGTCGGCTATCCTGCAGACGCCGGACTATGACCGGCCGGTGATTATCGTGGCCGCGCCCCGCTCGGGCAGCACGGCCCTGTTCGAAACGCTGGCGATCACGCCCCAGCTGCACACCGTCGGCGGCGAGGCCCACTGGCTGGTCGAGGGCTTCAAGGCCCTGCGGCCCGGCGCGCCCGGCATCGACTCCAACCGGGTGACGGCCGAGCACTACAGCGACCAGATCGGTCTGGCGATGAAGGCCCGGCTGGCCGAGAAGCTGCGCGACGGGGCCGAGCGGCCCTTTGCCAACCAGGACAGCGTCCGGCTGCTGGAGAAGACGCCGAAGAACGCCCTGCGGATTCCCTTCTTCAACGCCCTGTTCCCCGACGCCCGGTTCGTCTTCCTGTGGCGCGAGCCGGAGGAGAATGTCTCCAGCATCATCGACGCCTGGCGCTCGGGCGGGTGGGTCACCTATCCCCAGCTGCCGGGCTGGGAGGGGCCGTGGTCGCTGCTGCTGCCGCAGGGCTGGCAGGGCCTGAAGGACAAGCCGCTGCCCGAGATCGCGGCCTATCAGTGGGCGACCACCAACCAGACCATCATGGACGACCTGTCCGCCCTGCCCGCCGACCGGCGCCACGTGGTCCGCTATGCCGACTTCGTGGCCGACCCGGCGGCGGTGATGCGGGGCATCTGTACCTTCGCCGGGCTGGAGTTCGATGCGGCGCTGGCAGAGCGGACCGGCGGCAAGCTGCCGGAATCGCGCCACACCCTGACCCCGCCAGCCCCCGACAAGTGGAAGAAGAATGCGGCGGAGATCGAGCCCCTGCTGGCGGGCCTGAAGCCGATCCGGGACCGGCTGGCCGGGTTCTGAGCTCCTATTCGGCAGCGGTCGCGGCGACCGACTGTTTGTCCTTCAGGGTGACCAGTTCCTCGGCCAGCGTCGGGTGAACGGCGCAGGTCGCGTCCCACTGGGCCTTGGTCAGGCCGGCCTTCACGGCAATGGCGGCCAGCTGGATCATTTCGGGCGCCTCGGGGCCGACGATGTGGACGCCGACCACGCGCTGGGTGTCGGCATCGACCACCAGCTTCATCAGCACCCGCTCGTCCGAGCCGACGAAGACGGTCTTCATGGGCCGGAAGCGGGTCAGATAGACATCGACGCCCTTGGAGCAATGCCGACGCGCCTCGGCCTCGCTGAGGCCGACCACGCCGACCGGCGGCTGGCTGAAGACGCCGGTGGCGACGGCCTCGTAGTCGAAGGACGAGGGGTTGTCCTTGTAGCGGGTCTCGTGGAAGGCCACGGCCTCGCGGATGGCGACGGGGGTCAGGTTGATCCGGTCGGTGACGTCGCCGATGGCCCAGATGTTGTCGACACTGGTGCGCGAGTATTGGTCCACCTTGATGGCCCCGCCCTCGGTCAGCTCGACCCCGGCCTCTTCCAGTCCCAGACCCTTGACGTAGGGGATGCGACCCGTGGCGAACATGACGGCTTCGGTTGTCAGCTTCATGTCGTTTTCCAGATGGCTGACGAGGCCGTCGGCGGTCTTTTCGATGGACGAATGCTGGCAGCCCAGCACGACCTTGATGCCGCGCCGCTCGATCTCGCCCGCCAGATGGGCGCGCACATCGTCGTCAAAGCCGCGCAGGATGTTGGGCCCACGGTAGACCAGGGTGGTCTCGACACCCAGCCCGGCAAAGATGCCGGCGAACTCGACCGCGATATAGCCGCCGCCCGCGATCAGGATGCTTTTCGGCAGTTCCGGCAGGTGGAAGGCCTCTTCCGAGGTGATGGCGTGTTCGATGCCCGGCAGGTCTTCGGGCACCCAGGGGCGGCCGCCGGTGGCGATCAGGATGGTTTCGGCCGTGACGGTGCGATCGACCGAACCGTCCTTCTTGAGCACCTCGACCGTATGGGCGTCCTTCAGCCGGGCCCGGCCGTGGATCAGTTCGGCGCCCGCCTTCCCCAGATTGGCGACATAGATGCCGGACAGCCGGGCGATCTCGACGTCCTTGGCCTCGAGGAAGCGCTTCCAGTCGAAGGTCGCGCCCTCGATGTCCCAGCCATAGCCCCCGGCGATTTCCAGCGCGTGGCTGACCTCGGAGGCCATGACCATGAATTTCTTGGGCACGCAGCCGCGGATGACGCAGGTGCCGCCGACCCGGTGCTCCTCGGCCACGGCGACCTTCTTCCCTGACAGGGCCGTCAGCCGCGCCGCCCGCACCCCGCCAGAGCCCGCACCGATGACGAAGAGGTCGTAGTCGTAGGTCGTGGGCATTCGGGGCTCCTGAACTCAGACGGTGAAAAAGACCGTCTGAAGGGTCTGAATAGTCTGAAACCGGATGGCGGTGCGGAATTCAGACGGTGAAATTAGACCGTCTGAACCGTCTGAAGGGTCTGAAATCCGCTCCGGCGAACTGAAGGCAGGCATGGGTCGGGAGCACGTGCCCCCCCCCGCGTCAGGGACTTAGGGATGCGGGATGGGTGGGGCAAGGTGAGACGGGGCGTAGAGAGCCCTTCGCAATTTCCCGCTCATGCCCGCGGAAGTGTTGAAGCTGAGCCTTGAGCAGGTAGGGCCTACGGCGCCAGCACCTCGACCCCGTCATCCGTGCCGATGAGGGCCTCATCCGCGAGGTCGAGGAACAGGCCGTGTTCGACGACGCCGGTGATCAGTTTCAGGTCGTCGGCGAGGCGACTGGGGTCGGTGATGGCGCCGCATCTGGCGTCATAGATCAGATTGCCGCCGTCCGTGCGCACCAGTCCGCGCTCGGCGGTGCGGACCCGGGCGGGCAGGACGATGTCGTGGTCGGCCAGCACATCGGCGATGCGGTTGCCGGTGGTCTTGTGCCCGAAGGCGACGACCTCGATCGGCAGGGGAAAGGCGCCGAGCGTCTTCACCACCTTGGCCGCGTCGGCGATGACGAGGCAGCGGTCCGAGGCCTCCCACACCAGCTTCTCGCGCAGCAGGGCCGCGCCGCCGCCCTTGATCAGGGCCAGACCCGGCCCGACCTCGTCCGCCCCATCGACGGTCAGGTCGAGGCGGGGGGTGTCTTCCAATGTCGACAGCGTCAGGCCCAGCTCACGCGCCAGATCGGCCGTGGCATCCGACGTCGGCACGCAGCGCAGGTCGGGCAGGTTCCGGGCGGCCAGCGCCTTGACGAACCAGGCGGCGGTCGAACCGGTGCCGAGCCCCACCTTCATGCCCGCCTCAACCCGAAGGGCGGCGGCCTCACCGGCGATGCGTTTCTGGTCGTCTGCGCTCATGACTTTTTCTGGCTCGCCTTCTTGGCCTTCATCATCTGCATGAAGCGCTCGGCCCAGCCTTCCTTGACGGTCTGGGCGGAGCGGCCGAGGGCGAGGGCGCCGTCGGGGACGTCTTCGGTGATGACCGAGCCCGAGGCCGTCATGGCGCCGGCGCCGATGGTGACGGGGGCGACCAGCGAGCTGTTGGAGCCGACGAAGGCCCCCTCGCCCACTGTAGTCTTGTGTTTGAAGACGCCGTCATAGTTGCAGAAGATGGTGCCGGCGCCGATGTTGGCGCGCGGTCCGACCTCGCCGTCGCCGAGATAGGACAGGTGGTTGGCCTTGGCCCCCTCGGCGATGTGGCTGTTCTTGACCTCAACGAAATTGCCGATGTGGACGTCGCGGTCGAGACGGGCGCCGGGGCGCAGGCGGGCATAGGGGCCGACGATGGCGCCCTCACCAACCGTGGCACCTTCCAGATGGCTGAAGCTGCGGATGCGGGCACCCGAGGCGACCTTTACGCCGGGCGCGAAGACGACATAGGGCTCGACCACCACGCCGGCCTCCAGATCGGTGTCCCAGGCGAAATGGACGGTGTCGGGCGCCGGCATGGTGACGCCGCGGGCGAGGAAGGTCTCGCGCTGGACCTTCTGGAACAGGGCCTCGGCCTCGGCCAGTTCGGACTGGGCGTTGACGCCCATGACGGCATCCTCGGACGCCATGACGGCGCGGGTGGGCACCCCGGCTTCGCGGCCCAGCTGGACCACATCGGTCAGGTAGTATTCGCCCTTGGCATTGTCGTTGCCGACCCGGTCCAGCAGGTCGAACAGGACGCGCGCCGGGGCCGACATGACGCCCGAGTTGCAGGTGCGGATGGCCAGCACGTCGGCCGAGGCCTCTTTCGCCTCGGTGATCGCGGTCAGCTCTCCGCCCTCGATGACCAGACGGCCATAGGCGCCGGGATCGCGGGCCTCAAAGCCGATGACCGACAGGGCGTCGGCGGCCTCGAACACCGGGGCAATGTCGCGGGCCTTGAGCAGGGGCACATCGCCATAGGTGATGACGACCTGGCCGTCGAAACCGTTCAGGGCCTCGCGGGCACACAGGACGGCGTGGCCGGTGCCCATGGGCGGGTCCTGGACCGCGATGGCCGCCTCACCCAGTCGGGCGACGACGTGGGCGCGGACCTCGGGCGAGTGATTGCCGACGACCACCACGATGCGCTCGCAGCCCAGCGCCTCGGCGGCATCGATGGCGTGATCCAGCATGGCGCGTCCGCCGACCGGGTGCAGCACCTTGGGCAGGCGGGATTTCATGCGGGTGCCCTGACCGGCGGCAAGGATAACTGCGGCGCGCGCGGCCCCGGTCTGGCTCTGGGTGGTCACGTGGTCGTCCCTCGTCTAGTCGTCCGTCTGGTCGTTCGGGCGGCATAACCCATGAGACCGCATAAGGGGAGGCTATATGTCACCAAAGGCGAATGGATGGACGTTGCTGTTCGACCTTGACGGGACGCTGGTCGACTCGGCCCCGGATTTGATCGGGACGCTGAATTCGGTGCTTGCCGTCGATGACCTGCCGGCCCTGCCGCTGGCGCAGGGACGCGACCTGATCGGACACGGCGCCCGGGCCCTGCTGCGGCGGGGATATGCGGCGGCAGGGGCGCCGGTCGAGGGCGAGGCGCTGGATACGCGGTTCGCCCTGTTCCTCGACCTCTATGTCGGGCGGATCGCCGATCTGACCCGGCCCTATCCGGGCTGTGTCGCGGCGCTGACCGCGCTGAAGGCCGAGGGCTATACGCTTGCGGTGACGACCAACAAGCGGACGGATCTGTCGCTGGCCCTGACCGATGCGCTGGACCTGACCGGCCTGTTCACCTGTGTGTACGGGCCCGACCGGGTGTCGGCGCGCAAACCCGAGGCCGCCCATCTGCTCGAGGCCATTGCGGCTTGCGGCGGGCGGGCGGACCGGGCCCTGATGGTCGGCGACAGCAGTCTGGACGCCGGCGCGGCCCACGCCGCGGGCCTGCCGTTCGTCGCCGTCAGCTTCGGCTATGCCGACATGGCGATTCCGGAGATGACGCCGTGGGCGGTGCTGGACCATTACGAGGCCTTTCCGGCGCTGGTGGCGCGCTGTGTGGAAGAGACCGAACAGGGCCTTGCCCTTGCCGGATCGCCGGGCTAAACACCCCGCCTTCCTGACCGGTCGGATGCGTAGCTCAGCGGGAGAGCACCTCGTTCACACCGAGGGGGTCACAGGTTCAATCCCTGTCGCATCCACCATTCCTTCTCTTTTTCTCACTCGCGCCTGGACCGCTGGCGCGGTCCGCTCCGTGGGGGCGGCGAACGCTCGCCGACGCCCGGGCGGGCGCGTGACAGACGCGGTGACATATTCCTGTGACACCGCGCTTGATCGGGGCCTGTAACCGGTTACGTTGACCCCAACGAGAAACGAAGGGCAGGAAGCGCGATGGCAGGCGTCCGTCTCAACGGCGTGCGGAAAGACTTTGGCGCCGTCCAAGTGCTGAAGGGCATCGACCTCGACATCGCCGACGGAGAGTTCGTCGTATTCGTCGGCCCCTCGGGCTGCGGCAAGTCTACCCTGCTACGCACCATCGCGGGGCTGGAGGAGGTCAGCGCCGGCGAGGTGATGATCGGCGACCGGGTGGTCAATGATCTGTCCCCTTCGGACCGGGGCATCGCCATGGTCTTTCAGTCCTATGCGCTCTACCCGCATATGACGGTCCGCGAGAACATGTCCTTTGGCCTGAAGCTGGCCAAACACGACAAGGCCGAGATCGCGCGGCGCGTTGATGCAGCGGCGGCCATTCTGAACATCACCGACTATCTGGACCGCAAGCCCAAGGCCCTGTCCGGTGGCCAGCGCCAGCGGGTGGCCATCGGCCGGGCCATTGTGCGCGAGCCCGAGGTCTTCCTGTTCGACGAACCGCTGTCGAACCTGGACGCGGCGCTGCGCGTGCGTATGCGCTATGAGTTTGCGGCCCTGCACCAGCGGCTGAAGACCACCATGGTCTATGTGACCCACGACCAGATCGAGGCCATGACCCTGGCCGACCGCATTGTGGTGCTGAACGGCGGGGTGATCGAACAGGTCGGCGCGCCGATGGACCTCTATGAACACCCCTGCAATCGCTTTGTCGCGGAGTTCATCGGCAGTCCGAAAATGAACATGATCGCGGTGACCCTGGTCGAGGCGGGGCCGGAGGGCGCCGTCCTGAAGACCGCCGGGGGCGATACGCTGAAGGCGGCGGTCAAGGCCGGGGACGCGAAGGCGGGGGACACCCTGACGCTGGGGATCCGGCCAGAGCACCTGGCGCTGGACGGGCCAGGCGAGGCCATCCATGGGCGGGCCGACTTTGTTGAGACGCTCGGCAATGCCACCTATGCCTATGTCGATATAGGCGAGGGCCAGGACAGTATGACGGCCCAGCTGGCGGGGTCCGAGCGACCGAAGTCGGGCGACCGGCTGGAGCTGAAGGTGCCGTCGGACAAGGCCTATCTGTTCGATGCGGACGGCAAGGCGTTTCAACGGCTGTAGGCCGGGGTCCAGAAGAAGGCCTGAGCCGACCGTGTTGCGAGTCACTCCGGGCCCCGGCCTGCGCCGGGGAAGCGGAGGGAGAGCTTTCCTGTCTCCTCCCTGACGAAGTTGGGGAGGTGGCGCGGCGCGTGAGCGCCGTGACGGAGGGGCTCTTGAGGGCGTACCCGTGCTGAAGAACCCCTCCACCACTCCGTGGTCCCCCTCCCCATCAGGGATGGGGAGGAGACGATGTGTCGGCCTCGACCTCGTTGCGTCCGCTGTGAAATCGCCGTGGTCGCTGTGATGAAATCTGTTTAGCGCAGTTCGACCCGGCGGCTCCCGGCGGGGATGGGGAGGTCGCCACCGGACCAGTCGACAGGGCGGCCGTCGATGCGGGCGGAACGGACCGTGCTGCCCCGGGGCCAGGCGAGGACGAAGCCGCCGGGGGGCGTGGCCGTCGTGTCGAGGTCGAGCACATAGCCCCTGCCCTCCTGCCGCAGGTGCCAGCTGACGGGGCCATACGGCGTGCGCAGATTGCGGATGCCGACCCCCTCCTCCGTCTCGATCCAGTCCAGCGGAATGCCGGCAGCCAGAACCAAGGCGCGATCGCGGTCACGTTCGTGCACGAACAGGTCCAGCGCCGATCGGATATAGTCGGAACTGATCCAGGCGTGGGGCATGTCGCCGATGAAGCGAGGCTCGCGCTCGTGCCGGCCGACGACCTCGGCCCAGCCGTTCCAGGCGACAGGGCGCATATCGCCGAAGAAGTAGTCGAGCGCGGCGAGCGCCCGGTCGCGTTGGCCGAGGCGCACGAAGGCGCCGACGGCGCGCAGTTCATAGGGCGTATAGTCGGGCCAGTCGGGACGGGCGTCCCAGTCCTCGACCTCGAGCGGCGACCAGTCGCCGGTGCGGCGGGCCTCGAAATTCAGCCAGTAGAGGTCGAACGTCCGCTGCAGCAGGTCGCGCGGCAGGGCGTCGATCAAGCCGCCGGGCGACAGGGCGATGGTGGTCGAGGTGGCGTCGAAGTCGCCCCGGTCGGCCGCGCCCGCGATCCAGTCGATGTCATGGAAGGCGGCGGTGGCGACGATCGCGGCGGCGATGTGATCGCTGAACTGATCCCGACCGGCCGCAAAGCGGGTGCGGGCCGCATCCTCGCCCAGCACCTCAGCGATGAAGACGGCATCGCGGTAGCCGATCAGCCCCCAGAAGTCGTCCCAGTAGGAATAGGCGACCTTGTCCGAATAACCCTCGTGGCTGATGGTCGGCGGCAGGAGGCCGAAGAGGTGGCGGGTGTCTGCGGTCTGGAACTCGGACGTGCGGGTCTCGCCGCGCAGTTCGTCCATATAGGCGATGGCGCCCTCGACCTGGGGCCAGACATCGCGCAGCAGGGCGCGGTCGCCAGTGTAGCGATAGACCTCAGCCGCGAGGAAGACGAACTCGCCGTGGCTGTCGTTCTCGGGGACCGGATCGGCGCCGCGCGCGTCGACGCAGCAGGGCACCTTGCCGTTGTCGAACACATAGGGGGCGAACCAGCGCAGATAGTCGGCCGAGATGTCGGCGTGACCGAGCCGGTTCAGCCCTTCGGCGATCATGGCGCCGTCGCGGATCCAGGACCGGTTGTAGGAGCGGGTGCCGGGCTGGAGGATCGGCCCCTGACGCGACATCAGGATGTGGGCCAGCGAGGATTTCAGCACATCCTCGACCTGCTGGGCCTGGGGCGGCAGGATCAGGTCGACCCGGTCTATCTTCGCGCGCCAGTCGGCGGCGACGCGGTCCTCGACGGCATCCAGGGCGGCCTCGACCGAGCCGGTGACCGGCAATGGATCGGGGACACCGGCCATGGGCAGCATCCAGCCGAACTGGCGGGTCTCGCCGGGCTGGAGGGTGACCTCATAGAACAGGGCGCCGGCCATCAGGCCGTCATCGGACTGGACGAGGCGCTCGTCGACGGGCTGACGGTGGTCGGGCTGAGTCAGCAGGCTGTGCGGCTCCGCACCCGACGCGAAGAGGGAGGCGGCGACCGCATCGGGCATGACCAGCGGACGCACGCGGGTGTCGTCGTTCAGCACCAGCTCGCCCCCTGTCCAGTCGATCTGGACGATGGGGCCAACGCCGCCCGGGACGGCGAGGAACTGCCTCGGTCCATTGACCTGATAGGGGCGCGCCATCAGGGCCAGGGTGACGGTCCGCGCGCGGTCCGAGGTGTTGGTCAGATGGTAGCGGCCGAACAGGCGGGAGGCCTCGGGCGTGCCGTCGGCGAAGGATTCGATCCTGAGGGCGAGATCGTCGCTCTGCCACTGGACCCAGGGCATGGGCAGATCATCGTCGCGCAGCCCCTGGGTGATGTTGACGTCGGCCCAGGTGGTCAGGCGGCCGTCTTCCAGAATGAAGGGTTCGATGGAGGGGCCGCCGCGGCGCAGCTCGATGGCGCCGTCCTCGCCCATCAGGCCGCTCTCACCGCCGCCGTCGACGCCGACCAGGGTCCAGTAGGGCTGTTCGCCGTGGAAGCCGCGCGGGTACTGGCCGCGACGGGATTCCGAGGCGATGGCGGTGACGAAGGCGGTCGGGGAGGCACCGAAGGCCAGGGGTTCGATTTCGAGCTCGGCGAGGCCGTAAAGCGGCATGCCGTCGATCAACTCGAGGCGGATGTAACGGGCCGAGGTCTCGGGCAGGCGCAACCAGTCGGTGCCGCCGTCGCCGTAGTCGACCTGGGTCAGGAAGGTCCAGTCGGTTCCGTCGTTGGAAACATCGATCCGGTAGCGGTCGGCCCAGCCGTCCTGCTGCCAGCGCAGGGTCAGGCCGCCGAACTCGCGCTCATAGCCGAGGTCGAGGGTCAGGTTCTGGAAGCCGCCGTCGGCGGTGCGCCAGACGGTCGAGGGATCGCCGTCGACGGCGTTGCCGGCGGAAAAGCCCTCGGCCTCCGACGTGGCAGACGCCAGCGGGCGCGGCGGCACGGCGGGCTCGGGCGGCAGTTCGCGCAGGGTCAGCTGGTCGATCTCGATATGGCCGGACCCGCCCTCGGCGGCGACCACCACAAACTCCATCCGCTCGGCCTGACGCAGGACCGGATCCTCGCCCGGGCCCCAGGCCTTGGTGACCTGACGGCGCTTGATGGTGAACAGGGTCCAGTCGTCGGGGAAGTCATAGCGGGTGGTCTGGCGCCACCAGACGTTCTCGTTCGCCGCGTCGGTGAACTTGACCTCGAAGGTGTTGGACGGGCCGACGCCGCGCACCCAGAAGCTGATCTCGTAGTTGTCGGGCAGGACGAGATCGATCTCGCGCGCGGCAAAGGCGTAGCCGGCGCGCCCGTTGAAGTCGAAGTCGAGGCGCAGGGCCTGGCCCTCGCGGCCCGGGACGGTGCGGATCGTGGAGGTCACATCGGTCGAGGCATCGGCCTGCCACGCGCCGGTCGTCTCGAAGGCGTCGAGCACCCGCGTGTCCTGGGCGAGCGCCGGAGCGCCGGTCAGCAGACAGGCGGCAATTGCCAGAAGTCCGTTTCGGATCATGGACATGCGCGACACTCCTTACTCAGCCTTTGACGCTGCCGGCCAGCATTCCCCGGATGTAGTAGCGCTGCAGCGCGAGGAAGAGGATCAGCACGGGGGCGACGGCGATGACAGAACCGGCCATCATCATTTCGATGTCCTGCACATGCTCGCGCGACATGGCGGCGAGCGCGACGGGCAGGGTGTAGTTGGACTGGTCCGTCAGGATGATCAGCGGCCACAGGAAGTCGTTCCAGCTGCCGAGGAAGACGAACAGGCCCAGTGTGACGATGATCGGCTGCATGGTCGGCAGGACCACGCGGCGGAAGATCTGGCCCTCGGTCGCGCCGTCAACGCGGGCGGCCTCGAGCATCTCGTCCGGGATCGACAGGGCGTACTGGCGCACCAGAAACAGGCCGAAGATGGACGCCAGCCAGGGCACCAGCGCCCCGGCATAGGTGTTCACCAGCCCCATGCCTTTCAGCATCAGGAACAGCGGCAGAGTGCCGATCTGGGCCGGGATGACGAGCGCGCCGATCAACAGTTGAAACAGCCGGTCGCGCCCGGCGAACTTCAGCTTGGCGAAGGCGTAGCCGGCAGGGACCGTGAAGCTGAGCGCCAGCAGGGTGGCCAGCGTCGCGAGCGCGAAGCTGTTCCACAGATAGCGGCCCATCCCCTGGGTGACGAACAGGGTGCGGTAGTGCTCGAGCGTCCAGCTGTCGGGCAGCAGCGGCGGCGGAAAGGTCGCGGCCTCTCCCGTCGCCATGAAGCTGACCGAGACCATCCATGCCAGCGGGAACAGCACCATGAGGGCGATGAAGGCGACCGCGAGGTTCAGCGCGATGACGCGGGGCTTGAGCTTCATGACGTGGCCCCCAGACGCTTCGACACCCACAGCTGGATCAGGGTGATGGCGAAGATGCACAGGAACAGGATGAAGGCGACGGCCGAGGCGGAGCCGAGGTTCCACCATTTGAAGCCTTCCTCGTACATGAAGTAGAGGACGGTCACGGTCGACTGGGCGGGACCGCCCTGGGTCATCACATAGGGCTCGGCGAACAGCTGGAAGAAGGCGGCGACCGAGATGATGCTGACCAGCAGCAGGGTCGGCGCGATGGCCGGCAGGGTCACGTGGCGGAACTGTTTCCACGGACCGGCGCCGTCGATGCGGGCGGCCTCATAAAGCTCGTCCGGAACGGTCTGGAGGACGGCGAGGAAGATCAGCATATTGTAGCCGAAGGTCTTCCAGACCACGAACATCAGGATGGCGGGGATGGAGGTCGAGGGCTGGCCCAGCCAGTCGACCGCAGGCAGGCCGACCGAGGTCAGCCCCCAGTTGATGATGCCGTAGCGGGTGTGCAGCAGATAGTTCCAGAGCACCGCCGTGGCGACCAGCGTCGTCACATAGGGGGCAAAGAACATGACCCGCCAGATCGGCCGCCACAGCACCATGCGGGCGTTCAGGATGACAGCCGCAGCCAGCGACACGGCCAGCGTCAGCGGCACACCCAGCACGCTGAACCAGACAGTGTTCTTCATGGCGCCCCAGAACAGGGCATTGCCCAGCAGGTTCTGATAGTTGTCGAGCCCGACGAAACGCAGGCTGTTCAGATCGGCCAGGGCATAGATGTCGAAATCGGTCAGGCTGAGCAGCAGGGCCGAGACCATCGGAATGACGAAGAACAGGCCGATGGCGATCAGCGACGGGGCGACAAAACCCCAGGCGGCGCGGGTGCGCTTGCGCTGGTCCGAGTGGCGGGGCGGACGGGTCGCTTCCCGCGTCGCAGCGGGGGCCGTAAAGGTCTGCATGGTCATGAGGCCCCTCCCCGCTCCAGCATCCAGCGGCGTTTTTCAAGCAGGCGGTCGGCGCGGCGGTCGATCTCGGCGGCGGCGGTCTCGGGCGTGTACTCGCCGCGCACCATGCGTTCGGCGACGATCTGCATCTCGGTCACGATCCGCTCCCACTCCGGGGCCTTGGGCACGGCCTCGGCACGGGCCAGCTGGGCCTTGAAGGGCTGGATCATGGGGTCCGAGGCCAGAGCGGGTGCGGACCATGCGCTTTCCCGGGCCGGAAGGCTGCCGGTGATCTGGTTGAAGCGGACCTGGGTCTCAGGCTCCAGCAGATAGCGCACCCAGGCCCAGGCGGCCTCGGGATGGCGGGTGGAGCGGAACACCGCCAGGGAGGAACCGCCGGGGGCCGAGGCGCCGGGTCCGTCCGGACCGGGAATGCCGGCGGTGGCCCACTGGGTCCCGGGCGGCAGACGCCGACGGAAGTCGCCGATCGACCAGGGGCCGGAGAAGTAGAAGCTGAAATAGCCGCGCTGGAACTCGGTCCAGACGTTCGAGATCTGGGTGGCGGAGACCAGCGGCGCGAGGCCCTCGTCGAACAGGCTCTTGTAGAAGGCCAGCGCGGCGATGAAGCCGGGGCTGGAGAAGTTGCCGCGGGTCGCCTGATCGGCCAGCAGGGGTTCGTCGGCCTGAAGCCCGAAGGTCAGAAGTTGTTCGAACTCATTGACCGGCAACAGGATTGCATAGTTGCCCTCGCCCGCCACACGCTTAACGGCGTGCATGGACGCCTTCCACTCTGCCCAGGTCACAGGGACGGTGTCATAGCCCGCGCGGGACAGGATATCGGTGCGGCAGAACAGCAGGCGGGTGTCGACATACCAGGGGGTGGCGACCGCCTGACCGTCGATGCGATTGGTCTCGAGCACGGCCGCGAACTGGTCGGTCAGGAGGTCGGAGGCAAAGGCGGGCGTGGCCGACAGGGCGCCGATGGCCGCCATCTCCGACACCCAGGTGTTGCCGATCTGGCTGATGTCCGGCAGGGAGTCGCCGGCGTAGGCCGTCAACAGCTTCTGGTGGGCGGCGGTCCAGGGCACGGCCTGGACCTCGACCGCGATGCCCGGATTGCGGCGCTCGAACTCGGGCACCAGTTGCGGCACGGCGGTCCCCTCGGCGCCCATGGCCCAGAAGGTCAGGGGCGTGCGCCCGTCGCTCCGCCCCGTGCAGCCCGCCGTTGCCAGAGCTGCGGTCGATCCGGCCAGCCAGCCCAGTGCCGTCCTGCGGTCGGGCCGGGCCAGCGTCATGCCGCGTCCAGCCAGCCGCCCTGGAAGCCGGCGCGCTGAAGGCCCCGGATGAGGTTGGGCTCGCCGTGCATGTGGTTCCAGACGAGGTTGCTGCGGTGGTTCTCGATCATGACCACGATCGGCCCCTGGTCGATACCGAGATAGTCGCCGTTCACCCAGCCGATGTCGGGCACGATCTTGCCGTGCATCAGCGGGCCTTCGCGTTCCCTGAGCGTCGGATTGAAGGAATCGAGGAAGCCCCACTGCGTGTAGAGGGCCTCGCCGTAGCGGACCTTCATGGCCTTGAGGCAGGCGGTGACCGCATCGGGCGCGAAGGGCATGGAAGCGAGGGCGGCGGTCGGGGCGATGGTGCCGTCATCGCGCTCGCCCGGGCCGCGGGCCGAATAGCTGAAGAACTCGCGCTCGCGACCGTCGATGGTCTGTGTGAAGTCGCCCGGGCCGTCGCACGCCGTCAGGCCCCAGACCTGATCGTCATATCCGACCCAGCCCATGGGGTTGGTGCGGGCATAGTATTGCTGTGCCGCCACGGCACGAACGCTGTTCTGGAAATAGTCGAAATCGCCGATCTCGGCCGACTTTTCGCGCATCCAGGCGTCGCGGATGCCGCGGAAGTCGATGAACATATGGCTGTACTGGTGGCCGAACATCGGGGCGAAATGCAGGTGCGGCGTGCCGTACTCATCCGTCCAGCTGTCGCCGTAGACCGAGCACCATTCCTCCCAGACCTCGGGGCCCACAGGGTGGGTGGGGCTGCCCATGGCCAGCAGCAGGACGATCATGCCCTCGTTGTAGACATGCCAGTCGGCCTCGATGAATCCGGTTTCGGGGTGCCAGCCCATGCTGATGCGACGCGGGCGGACCTCGACCCAGTCCCATTCGACCCGCTCATAGATGGTCCGGACCTTTTCGCGGATTTCCGTCTCGCCGGCATCGTCGCCGTCAAAATAGCGGGCGGCGAACAGCATGCCACCCAGCAGCAGGGCCGTGTCGACGGTCGACAGCTCGGTCGTGCCGAAGCGGTGGCCGGTCTCCATGTCGAGGAAGTGGTAGAAGAAGCCCTTGTAGCCGGTCATGCCGGTGGCCTCGGGCCCCTGGGGTGCGTCATGGAAGAAGCGCACCGTGGTGAGGGTGATGTCGCGGGCCTCCTCGCGCGTCATCCAGCCGCGCTCGACCCCGACCGGCCAGCAGGCCAGGGCAAAGCCGACGGCGGCAACCGAGGAGAAGGACGGGGTCGGCCAGCGATCCGGCGTCAGGCCGGTGCGCGGATCGGTAACGTGGCGGAACCAGTCGAAGGTGCGCTTTTGCAGCTCCTCGACATCGGCATCGAGGGTGACAGGGATCGCGGCGCCGCCGCCCTGGCCGCAGGCGCCAAGCCCGACCAGGCCCGCGCCCGCCACAGAAGCCAGAAGAAACCGTCTGCGATCCATGTCTCACCTTACGCGACCGTCGGGCCAAACCCGAAAACACAAAAAAGAGGGGCCGCCTCCACGCGTGTGAAGGCGGCCCCAGGCTCAGGAGATCAGAACTTGTAGCGCGCGCCGAACTGGAAGGTCCGGGTCGGGAACAGCACTGACGAAGGCCGCCCGAAGTTCGGATTCGGGCTCGTCGCCGAGCCAGTGCCGCCGTCGAAGCCCGCGTAGTTGTCGTAGTTGAAGACGTTGATGGCGTCGACGTACACCGACAGCTCCGAGCCGTTCGGCAGGCCGAAGTCCCTAGTCAGGCGCAGATCCAGATTCCGGTACGCAAAGGCGTTCGGAATGATGAAGCTGTAGCGCTCGGGACGCCCGCCATAGGGGCGGAAGTAGAAGCGCGAACCGGTGCCGTCGAAGACGTTGAACGGCGTGCCCGAGCCGAGGGTCAAAATGCCCGACAGCTGGAAGTCCCACGGCAGGTCGACGATGCCGTTGGCGACGATGCGGTGTTCCTCATCGTTGGCCGAGGGCCGTGTCGGCGACGTCTCGACGCTGAAGCAGTCGAAGCAGAAGGCGTCGTTGCCGCCGTTCTGGGTCGCCTCGGACCAGGTGTAGGCCACGTTCATGCCCCAGCCGGACTCGCGCGTGTAGGGCTTGTCCAGCTTGACATAGAGGGCGGTGAACTCGCGTTCCTTGTTATGATCCGACACCAGATAGGTGCGGTAGGGATTGGAGCCGCCCGGCGAGCAGAAGCCGCCGTTGTCACCGAAGCCGCCGCCGTCGTTGCCGACGGTGGGTTCGCGACAGCGGTTCAGATACTGCCAGGTGAACTCGTTTTCGGTCTTGCCGTACGCCAGGGTGAACTCGGTCTGCCAGTCACCGAAGCGCTGACGGACACCCAGGTTGAACTGGTCCGTGCGCGGCGGCTCCCACTCGTTCTTGAGCAGGAAGGCCTCGCCCCGACCGGCGATGGTGGCGAACACCGGATCGAGGCCGGCGACGGTCCGGTAGGACTCCTGCCACAGGATCGGGTTGCCGGCAGAGCCGGAGGCTACGCCAAGGGCACCGCCGGTCGTGCTGAAGAAGACGTTCTGGCGAATGTCGTTCGGCTTGACGATCTCGTCATAGGAGAAGTTGAAGTTGATCCGGTCATAGTAGCGACCGGCCCCCCCGAAGATCACCGTCGAGCGGTCCCCGAAGACGTCATAGGAGAAGCCGACCCGGGGCTGGAACGCGCCCATGAAGGGATCACGATTGTTCCCGGTGGAGATGTAGTCGTCGCGATTGAACCAGCTCGGGAAATAGCCGGCCGGCTTGCCGCCGTCGGTCGAGGCGATCCACTGGTCCAGTCCGGCAACGACACTGGCCGGCGTGACATAGTCATTGTTGCCGGCGTTCGACTCATAGTCCCAGCGCAGGCCGAGGTTGATCTCGAGCTGGTCGGTCAGCTGCCAGTCGTCCTGGATGTACAGACCGATGACCGTGTTATCGAGATCGACGTTCGGGAAGGAGCGGCCCAGCTCGACGCGATAGGGAACGGTGGTCGAGCCGCTCAGCTCGGGGCGCCCGTCGACGTCATAGTAGAACTGCGGGTTGCGACCGAACTGCTTGAGGACCTCGTAGTTCTGCATCGAGATCTTGCCGCCGATCTTGAGCGTGTGGAAACCGTTCATTTCCAGCTGATCGAAGGTCAGGTCGTTGCGGATGGTGAAGGCCCGGTCGTGGATGTCCTGGGTGCTGTCACGACCGCCCAGGTTGATGATGGTCGCACCCCCGAAATAGTCCGGCTGGAAGCCCGGCAGCGTCGGATTGGTGTCATTTTCGAACAGGCGATAGGTCTCGCCGACATCCGAGAAATTCAGGGCGCCCGGATTGTAGTTGTAGTCGCGGAAATCGACCGCGAACTCGTTCAGGAAGCCCGAGCCCTGCCACTGCCAGCGCAGATTGCTGGTCACGGTCTGCTGGGCCAGGTTGGTCGCCCGCTCGAACGAGTTGGCACCGCCGAAGTCGCGAATGTCGAACTCGTCGCGGTAGGTGATGCTCCAGTCCACCAGATGGCCCTGGCGCGGTTGCCAGCTGAGCTTGCCGAAGAACAGGTCTTCCTCGAACGGCGCGGCAAAGGTGCCGACATACTGACCGAACTGGGTCTGGAAGCGCGGGTCCTGGCGCCCCAGGTTGACCACAGCGGCCCGGTTCTCTTCCTTGCGCTCATAGGTCGCGAAGAAGTGCAGCTGGTCGCGGATGATCGGACCCCCGAAGGCCACACCCCATTGCTCGACGCTGAGGTCCGCCTTGGCGTCGCCGCGGCGACGGGCGAAGACGTCCTGCTCGATCATGCTTTCGTCGCGGTAGGAGCCGAAGATCTCGCCCTCGAACTCATTGGTGCCCGAGCGGGTCACGGCCGTGATGATGGCCGAGGACGCCTGCTCGTATTCCGCCTTGAAGTTCTGGCTGACGACACGGAATTCCTGGATACCGGCCTGCGGGAAGGGGTTACCGCGGCTGTCGTCCTGACCGATGATGCCGCCGGCGATGACGTTGGACTTGAGGCTGGCGCCGTCGATGAAGGCGTTGACGGATTCGGCCCGCTGACCACCGGCAGTGATGGTCTGCTCCTGTTCATTCAGCGAAACCCGGACGCCGGGCGCCAGGGCAGCGAAGTTCAGGAAGTTGCGGTTGATCTGCGGCAGGGTCTCGATCTGCTGCGTGGTGACGTTGGTCGCGATCTCCGGCGTGCGGACCTCCGGCAGGCGACGGCCGACGACGACGATGTCATCCACATTGCTGCCCGGCGAGCCGGCGACGATCGTGCCGCCCACGTCGAGGTCGAGGTCACCGACCTGACCGACGCCGATGGTGACGGTGTCGCTGGCGGTTTCGCCCTCGGCCGTGGTCACGGTGATCTCATAGGTGCCGGGCCGCAGGCCCGACAGGACGTAACCGCCGTTGGCATTGGCGGTGGTGCGGGTGGTGAAACCCGACGCCACGTCACGCGCAACAACCGTCGCACCGGCTTCGCCGGCCCCGCTGTCGGTCACTTCGCCGCGAATCGTGGACGTGGCCACCTGGGCGGTGGCCATGCCGGCCATTCCCAGCGACACAGCCATGGCGAGGACGGAGGCCGCCCCCAGATATCGAATGTTCATTTTAGCCATCCTGGTTTTCCCCCTGAGCGGAAGCGGTCACGCCCGACGGCCGCCCGTCCGCCGCGCGCGTGGTTGAGGCCGTCGCCCGGGCGGACGAACGGATTACGAGTTCGGGTCTGACGACCTCACAGACCGGCGACGACGCGCGCGCGTCCCGGCCGGCCTGTGCAGCCTCGATCTGGCCGACCAGCCGCTCCAGAGCGCGGCGACCGGTCTCGGCGATCCGGATTCTCATGGTGGTCAGGCCGGGCCTGACGAGGGCAGCGATCGGCACGTCGTCGAAGCCGACCACGGCAATGTCTTCCGGACAGCGGACGCCGGCCTCCTGGAACGCCAGCAGGGCACCGATGGCCATCATGTCATTGCCGCAGAACACGCCGTCGAACCGGCGGTCGGCCTTCATCAGCGCCTGGGCCGACTCATGCCCCGAGCCCTGGTTGAAGTCGCCCTCGACCACATGCGGCTCGAGCCCGGCCTCGGCCATGGCTTCGAGATAGCCCGCGAGGCGGGCCTCGGCCTCGAGGTTGCCCGCGGGGCCGGCGATGTGGGCAATGTCACGGCATCCCCCTGCCAGCAGATGGCCCACCGCCGCCCGTGCGCCGCCGTTGTTGTCGACGACGATCGACGGCAGCGTGCTCTCCGCCGCGCCACCATGCATGAGCACGACCGGCAGGCGCCCGGCCATGGCGGTCGCCAGATTGGCCGAATCGATCTGCGGCGAGAGGACGAACAGGCCGTCCACGCGGCCGCGCATGGACCGAATGGCGGCCGCTGCGCCGTCGGCGTCATCGTGGGAACTGGAAACGATCAGGTGATAGCCGTGCTCGCGCGCGGCCAGGTCCATCCCCCGAATCAGCTCGGAAAAGAACTCGCCGTACAGATCGGGAAGGATGATGCCGAGGGTGTTGGTCTTGCTGGTCGACAGGCTGCGGGCGCCGCTATGGGGCACATACTGCAGGGCTTCGGCCGACTCGATGATCCGCCGGCGGGTTTCCTCGGTCACGGTGTCGGACCCGTTCAGGGCGCGGGAGACCGAGGCGACGGAAACACGGGCATGGCGGGCGACATCGCGAATTGTAGCCGGTTTCATTTTCCGGCCTCCATCGTCGTTCCTGGGCATGGACTGAATGTCACGGCTTTCACGCTCCCTGAACGATCCATCCGTGCCGACCCCTTGCCGAGGTTCGTCGGTCAAATCGTGTAATCGGTTACATGGCACAGCAAACATAAGCCGCGCAAGTGCCCCTTTTTTGCCACAGCACCGGACGCGGTCAGGGGAGCGGGCGGACCCGGGCGTAGAAGGCTTCGATGAGGTCGAGCCGCTCCGCATGGGGTATGGGGCGGGCAAACGGGCCGCTGTTGGTGAATTCCAGCAGCATGTCCGGCCGTGACCGGAGATCCGGCCAGGCCGGACGGCCGGGAACCTCCGGACGACCGAGACCGGCAAAGGCGGTCCAGTAGCCGGCCATGGCATCGGCGGCGTCCTGATCCCTCCGTCCCAGAGGCCTCCCGACTGTGTCGAGCGTGTCAAAGACATAGGGACGCTCGGAGGCGTGGGTCGCCCCGCCGCTGGGCTCGGGATTGGAGTCCGGCACCACGTCGAACCGGTACAGGAAGGTCGGATATCCTGCCGCCGCGTGCAGCCGCGTCAGGTAACGGGCCGGCTCATTGAAGACCAGGTCGCTGACCACATGGGCGTCATAGCCCTCCGGGCCACCGTAGGCCGCCAGCAGGGTGTCATGCTCTGCCTCGGTCATCGCATCATCCGTGCGACCATAGGCCCCGGCGTCGGTCGGACGGATCCACCAGAACTCGGCGCTGTTGGTGCCCAGCATCAGAGGCACAGGCGCCTGACGCCCGGCGGAAAAGGCCTCGACCACATCTTCGGTCAGAATGATGCCGTCGACGATCACATTGTCGGAGTAGAAGGCCGGCATGGGACTGAGCAGGGACTCGGCCGGCAGGGCACGCAACTGCGCCGCATCGGCATCGACGGGCAGACGGGCACCGCGGGCGAAGGCCACGCCGAGGGACTGGGCCGAGGGGCGCCCGGGTCGGTCAAGGGCCAGTTCGGCGGATCGCTGGCGGCCCAGACCCGACTGGACGACCGCCTTGTGGAACAGACCTCGTGCGGCGGGCGCGATCATCAACTGGGTGACCGCAACGCCCCCCGCTGACTCGCCAAAGATCGTGACATTGCCGGGGTCGCCGCCGAAGGCCGCGATGTTGTCGCGCACCCACTCCAGGGCCGCGATCTGGTCCATGATGCCGTAGTTGCCGGCGGGCTCCCCGGCAGGCCTTTCAGCGGCCAGCGCCGGATGATCGAAAAAGCCCAGACGACCGAGCCGGTAATTGATGGTCACGACGACGACGCCGCGTCGGGCAAGGGCGCTGCCGTCGTAGAGGGCGGCGGTGCCGGAGCCGTTGTTGTAGCCACCGCCGTGGATCCAGACCATGACCGGCAGAGGCCCATCCCGCTCGACCGGGACCCAGACATTGAGGGTCAGGCAGTCCTCGCTCATCGGCAGGGGACCGACGCCGGGGTCACCGTTGGCCGGCGGCTGGATGCAGATGGCCCCGTACTCCGACGCATCACGCAACCCGTCCCATGTCGGCGGAGGGGCGGGCGGACGCCAGCGCAGGTTGCCCACGGGCGGCGTCGCATAGGGCAGGCCCCGGAAGACCAGCACATCGGCCGAGGCCACACCCCGGACAGCCCCCTGCTCCAGCTCGACGACAGCCGTGGGGTCGGGCGCAGACATGAAAGTCATGGCAAGGGACATGAGACCAGAGAGCAACATCCGCCCACCCTAGCGGCGTCATGCTCAGGCCCCAAACCCATCTTTCCGGTTCCCGGGAACCGGTGTCCCTTCGGAGCGTTTCGACGGATCGTCGAGGGGGCTGCGGATTGAGATATCTTGAGTTGAGCGATGTCATGGCGCGGGATCTGGCCCGGGCCTTCGATGCGTCGCCCAATCCCTACACCATGCCAACCAGGGACTTCTGCTATGCCGGGGTCAACCAGGCCTATCTGGATGTCGTCGGTCGAACCCGGGAAGAACTGATCGGCCGCAACCTGTTCGAGCTCTTCGACGGCGGCGGCCAGAGCGCCCAGGCAAGGGAGAACGAGCGCAGGCTGAAGGCCTCGTTCGAGCGCGTCCTGAACACCGGCGAGCCGGATCATCTGGCCCTGATTCATTACCCTATCGAGGTCACAGACCCCGACGGCCGCACCCGTATCGAGGATCGATACTGGAGCGCGACCCACACACCGATCCGCGATGTCGACGGCGAGGTCGCCTATATCCTGCAGCACACGACCGATATCACCGAGCTGCAGAACCTGCGTCAGCGCGTCTCCGGCGACCGGGATCAGGCCACGGTCACCGACCTGCTGAGCAGCAATGTCCTCGCCCGGGCGGAGCACCTGCAAAGCGACAACCTGCGACTGCAGTCCGAACGGAACCGGCTGCTCGACATCTTCATGCAGGCCCCCGGCTTCATCGCGGTGCTGACGGGACCCGACTTTGTCTTCCAGATGCACAATGAGGCCTACGCCGAGCTGACCGGGCATCGCCCGCTGAACGGGCGGCCGGTGGCCGAGGCCATGCCCGAACTTGCCGCCCAAGGCTTTCTCGATCTGCTGAAACAGGTGCGCGAAACCGGCGAGGCCTTCGAGGGTCGCGCCATGCCGGTCGAGCTGGGCAGCGGCGAGGGCGGGCCTCTTCGAACCCACTATCTGGACTTTGTCTATCAGCCGCTTCGCGACGGCGAGGGGCAGGTCGCGGGGGTGTTCGTCCAGGGGCACGAGGTCACGGATGTGGTGGAAGCCGGCAACCGGCAGAAGCTGATGATCGACGAGCTGAATCACCGGGTGAAAAACACCCTGGCCACGGTCCAGTCCATCGCCATGCAGACGGCCCGCACCCACGCCGAGCCTGCGACGTTCGCGCAGGCCTTTCAGGCCCGGCTGATGTCCCTGTCGCATACGCACAACCTGCTGACCCGCAGCCATTGGGAGGGCGCCGATCTGGCCGAGGTGCTGGCCCACGAGACCGAGGCCCACGGCTCCACGCGCATCCTGCCGAACGGACCGGTCGTGTCGCTGAGCCCCGCCCAGGCCCTGTCGATCGGGATGATCTTTCACGAGCTGGCCACCAATGCCGCCAAGCACGGGGTGCTGCGGTCGGGTGACGGCCGGGTGCTGGTCGACTGGACCTTGCTGGACGGGGCCGTGTCCCTGACCTGGCGCGAAATCGACGGACCGGCCATGGTTCCCCCCCTGCACAGGGGGTTCGGCAGCCGGCTGATTGACCGCAACGTCCGCCACGATCTGGCGGGCGAATGCAGGCTGGACTATTCCGGCGACGGTCTGATCTTTTCCCTGACCTTCCCTCTCGAAAGAACGGAATCATGAGTGTTTCTGGATTGGAAGGCCGCAAGGTCCTGATCGTCGAGGATGAGTCCCTCGTCGCCATGTTGCTCGAGACCATGCTGGAGGACATGGGCTGCACCGTCTTCGGCACGGCCGGTCGGGTCCAGGAGGCGCTTGAAATGCTTGGCGGCGACACCTTGCCCGACGTTGCCCTCCTCGACGTCAATGTGGCCGGCCAGACCGTCTATCCGGTTGCTGAAGAGCTCGATCGCCGGGGCGTGCCGGCGGTCTTCTCGACGGGGTACGGCCAGGGCGGACTGGCCGAGGGCTGGGTGGGCCGGCCGACGGTCCAGAAGCCCTATACCGAGGCCATGATCCGCGACGCGCTCATGCGGGTGCTGGGCGTCAGAAACGCCTGAGATCGCGGATCACCGCCCGGGCGGCATTATGGCCGGGTGCCCCGGTCACGCCCCCACCCGGATGCGCGCCGGACCCGCACAGGTAAAGGCCCGGGACAGGCATGCGATAGTCGGCATGCCCCAGCACAGGCCGGGCGCTGAACAGCTGATCCAGGCTGAGGCGACCATGGAAGATGTCCCCACCCACCAGACCGAACCGCCGCTCCAGATCGCGCGGGCCGAGAGCCAGCCTGCCGATGATCGAGTCCCTGAAGCCCGGGGCATGGGCCTCGACCGTGTCGATCATGAGATCAGCCACCGTGTCGCGGTGTTCGTCGGCGAGGTCAGGCGCGACGTGCTGACAGAACAGGCTGGCGACATGGTGTCCCCCGGGCGCCAGACTGTCATCGAGGGTCGAGGGGATCAGCATTTCGACAATCGGCTGGCGGGACCAGCCATCGCGGCGCGCATCCTGATACGCCCGGTCCATATAGGCGAGGCTGGGGGCGATGATGATGCCGGCGGTCAGGTGATCCCCCTGCCCCGGCCGCGCCGTGAAATCCGGCAGGCGATCCAGCGCCACATTCATGCGGAAGGTGCCCGAGCCCGAGACATGCCGGTCCATGCGCTCGCGGAAGTCGGCGGGCACCACCGCCGGGTCGACCAGTTGATCGAACAGCAGCCGGGGATGGAGGTTGGACACCACGGTCCGGGCGCGCACGACCTCTCCGGCTCCGGTGACCGCGCCCACGGCCCGGCCCTTTTCCGTCAGCACCTCGGCAACCGGCGCATTCAGCGTTATCTCCACCCCCGCCTCGGCACAGGCGGCGGCCATGGCCCGGGTGATGGCGCCCATGCCGCCGATGGCATGGCCCCAGGCCCCACGCCTGCCGTTCACCTCGCCGAACACATGGTGGAGCAGCACATAGGCCGATCCCGGCGTGTACGGGCTCCCGTAGGCGCCGACCACGCTGTCGAAGCCGAACAGGGCCTTGATCGGATCGCTTTCGAACCAGCCGTCCAGCCATTCGCCGGCCGAGCGCGTGAACAGGTCGACCAGATCGCGCTGGGTCGTCTGGTCCAGCGTCTTGACGCGCAGCCCCAGCGCCCCGGCCGCCAGCGCGGGGCCAAGACTGGCCAGCCCCAGACCGGAGGTCAGGTTGGGCGGGGCCTTCAATACCTGGTCGCGCAGCACGTCGGCGACCGCGTCCAGCCGCCGGCCATAGTCGTCCAGCCGTGACGCATCGCGCGGCGAGAAGCGGGCCACCTCGCGCGCCGTCAGTCCCCCCTCGCCGACCGACAGGCTGTCGCCGTCCGGCAGGGGCAGGAAGTTCGACATGCGGCGCTCGACCACGCGCAGGCCATGCCGGGCCAGTTGCATGTCGGTGATGACTTTTGGATTGAGCAGGCTGACGGTGTAGCTGGCGGTCGAGTTCCGATAGCCGGGGTGGAACTCCTCGGTCACGGCCGCGCCACCGACAACGGAGCGCCGCTCCAGAATCCGGACTTTCAGCCCGGCGCGCGCCATATACCAGGCACAGACCAGCCCGTTGTGGCCGCCGCCCAGCACCACCGCATCCCACGTCTCGCGCGCCATCCCGCCTCGCTTCGCCTGCTACCCGGAAGAGCCTAGTCCGGGAGCGGACGAGAGGGAATCGATTCCCCGCTGACGCCTCACAGGCCCTTGCTCGACACAACGCCGTTGGCGGTTCAGAAAGGAGGCTGGATGGAGGGAAGAATGGTTCGACAGATCCTCGGCAGCGCTGTCTCGCTTGCCCTTTCACTGGTCGGGCTGACGACCGTCCCCTCCCCGGCTCGCGCCCAGGACGGCGGCATGTGGCAGGTCAACATCGCCGGCGTCCCGCTCAACTGCGTCAGCTATTACGGCGAGCCTGTCCGTATCTACATGACCCGGGGCCTGAACAATGTGGGGATTGCGACCCGCGTCCGGAACGGCCAGCCGATCATCGTCATGAACCCTGATGTGCTGGTCCGGTTCACGCCCCTGGTGCAGGTCTGGTGGTTTGCCCACGAGTGCGGACACCATGCGCTGGGACCCTATAACAGCGAGACCAACGCCGACTGCTGGGGCGTGCGCGTGCTGCGCGATCAGGGGTTCATCCGCAGCGTCTATGACCTCGAGGCCTTCGCCTACGACCTGAGCAGCCTGCCGGGCAGCGCGGTGGGCCATCTGCCCGGGCCCCAGAGGGCGCAGAATGTGATCACCTGCTCGCTGACTTGAGTGGTCACAACCGCTGCGCGCGTGTAGCAAGGAGGCGGGAGGGTGTCTGACCCGATGGTTCGCTTTCTGCTCATCGCCCCGAGGCCCCATTGGGATGCCGACTTTGCCGGAATCTCCGGCGGGGTGGACGACTCGGTGACCCGGGTGGCACCGGTCGCCATTGCCACGGTCGCGGCCATGGCCCCCGCCGGACTGGCCATCACCCTGCACGATGAAGCCCTGGCGCCGGTCGACTTCGAGACCGATGCGGACTTTGTCGGCATCACGGCCAATGTCTCGCAGGCCCGGCGCGCGATAGAGATCGCCCATGAGTTTCGGGCCCCGGGGCAAGACGGTGATCATCGGCGGGCCGCACATCACCCTCGATCCCGGGGCCTTTGACGGCGCCTGTGACGTCATCCAGTATCCGGGGCGCAAGCAGCGCCACAAGACTCCGGAACAGGTGATCGCCGAGGTCCAGCGCCTTTACGACCTGGGCTGCAACCGGATCGCCCTAGCCGACGACAATTTCACGGTCTTTCGCAAGCGCGCAACCGCCTTCGCGGTTCTGCAGGACCCTGTGCACCGTCGTCGGGTCGGTCAGCATGATCATGCGGCGACGACCGACGCGGGCCTCGATGACCGGGTCCTCGAGACAGGTCGCGGGCCAGTATCGCTGGGGTGCCTGCAGGACCCGCACCATACCCGGAAACTGAAGGGGCTCCCGCCCTTCAAAAACGAGGCGCGGCAGGTCGGGCCGGGCCGGCGGGTCCGCCTCTCCGGACCTGGCCTTGCCCGTTCCCCCGCTCACTGACGGACCGCTGGAAAGCGCGCCAGCTCGACGAACTGCGACGCGACCTCGCCTCCGATGACCATATGATCACCGGACGTGACCCACACGTGAGCCTTGAGATCGCGGCCTTCAGCCGAGGATCCGCGGGCGACCCCGTAGTGCAGGGTCGTGGCCAGGCCGCGGCGTTTCAGCATGGCCTGCACGGCCAGTCCCTGCTCAAAGCACAGGGCTCGCCAGGGGACGTTTCTGGCTGCTCGTCGAACTGCCCGGCGCACTGGCAGAATCTCCTCGCGTCTCTCTGCGGGTCGACCGACGGGCACTGCAAGACGGGCGGCGACGCGTCGGAAGGGGCAAAAGGCTACCATCAGCGCCCCCACCCCGAGGGACACGACGGCCTCTGTCAGGATCGGGATCTCTGCCAGCCTCATCCCGGCCGGCTCCGTCGACGGGAGGCCATCTTGCGCCACAGCCAGAGTGGAAGCCGGATCACATAGTAGAGAAATCCGAGGCCGCGGGGCAGGACAATATGGACCCGGTCGTGATCCCCCAGCAGGTTCTGGTTGAGCTCGGCCAGAAAGGCTGCCGGTGAGCGACCGATCAGATGCCGACCCAGCCAGTTCATTAGCCAGGGACGGCTGTAGGCCGCGATTTCCCGACGGCCACCCCCCCATGTGAGGCTGGCGTAAGCTGTGCGGACCAGATGTCGACCGGCCGCATCCAGCCGACCCGCGCCCGCCGTCCCTCCAAAGAGAGCCTGACAGAGGTGGAGGGCGACGTCGGGACCCCGGCCCGCCCCCATGGCCACGGCCTCGGCCCGCAGCCGGCCGATGTCCTCCGGGCTGCGCCCCTCGAGGAAGGCGGCCACGTCAACGATCCATTTCAGGCGCGACCAGCCGTGGCGGGTGCCGTGTACGGTCAGATAGGCAAACAGTTCCGGATCGGCGAGCGTCTGCAAATGCCCCCCCCGCAAGCGCCACACTCTGTGTCCGCCGGCGATCAAGCCCTCGCAGGTCATGAGGATTGTCGACCAGCTGCCAGTGCAGCTCAACGTAGATCTGTCGTTCCCGATGAAGAAAGACGCATTCCTTGGCGACTTTCTGAAAGCGGCCGAACGCCTCGGCAGAGAGTCCGGCAGGGTTGATCAACGCATAGCCGAGTCTGCCCAGAAGGCTGCAGGCCGCGTCAACCTGTTCCGGTGGGACCAGAAGATCAATGTCCCACGACTGCTTCAGGCCGATATCCGGATGCAGGAGCGCGGCCAGTGCCGTCCCCTTGAGAAAGATGGCCTCCAGCCCCGCCGCGTCGAAGGCCGCCTGAAGGGCCAGGCTTTCGCGCGCAAGGACAAGGCTGCGCCGGGCAGCGTGGTCGGCCATTTCGGCGAGCCGGTCAGCCGCCGGCCGGGGGAGAACCACGGCGGCCTTTCGAAGGGCATCCCGGACCTGGGGCGCCACCCGATGGCGCGTCACCGAGTCCAGGAAGGGCACCGGATCGAACGCCGGGCTCTCTACAAGAGAGCGAACGCTGGCATCGCGTCCTGCTCCGGCGTCCGGTCGGCAACAGGCGACCACCAGCTGCAGCGCCGGAGGAAGAGTCGGGGCGACGACGCTCACAGACGGACATCCTCGACCAGACGACCGTCCTCAAGGACCAGTCGCCGGCTGCAGACCCCGAGACTTTGCAGGCGATGGGAAATCAGCAGGATCAGAGGCCGCGGTGTCATACTCGCCAGGGCGTCAAGGACGGCAATCTCGCTCTCGGAATCCAGCGCCGAGGTGACCTCGTCAAGGATCAGGACCCGCGGCTGCCTGAGCAGGGCCCTCGAAAGGGCCAGCCTTTGGCGCTCCCCTCCCGAGACCAGGGCGCCGTCCTCGCCCACCGGACTTTCCAGCCCGTGCGACAGCCGGGCAACAACGCGATCCGCCCCGGTCAGGGCCAGCGCCGCGGCGATCCGCGTCTCGTCGGCATCGACCCCACCCCACAACAGATTGGCCCGAACCGTATCATTGAACAGAAGGGGGTCCTGGGTGACATAGGCCAGAGATTGCCGCCAGGCCGGGAGCGACGCTGCGGCAAGGATCCGGTCGCCGACACGAATCTGGCCCTCTCCGGGATGCAGAAGGCCGGCCAGAAGGTCGGCAAAGGTCGTTTTGCCGGCACCGGACGGCCCGGTCACCGCAACGAATTCTCCGTCCCTGAGTGTCAGTGACAGGTTCCTGATGCCGCAATCGCCATTGGCTCCGCCGTGAACATAGGTCACGTCCTCAAAGCAGATGTCTCCGGTCAGAGACTCCGTGTCCGGCGCATCAGACCCGCCGACGACAGACCCTTCGCCAAGCTGGACCAGGGTTTCCTGAACCGCCTCCCAGGCCGGCAGCGCATAGGCCACCTGCTGCAGTCCCGACTGAATTTGCATGGCCGGACCGGCAAGCCGGCCAAGCACGACCAGGAGGGTCAGCAGAATCGCCGGCGGGTAGTCGAGGACGAGCACGCCGAGCAGCAGCGTCAGGGCAGCCACCGCCGCGCCCAGCAGGCTCCACATAACCCGCATGGCCGCCTGACGGTCGATGAAGGCGACCTGCTGGCTGGCGGCCATGTCCAGATCCCGTTCGAACCGATCGACAAACTCGTGATGGAGGTTCTGGCTCATCGCCGCCTTGAGCCCGCCAAGGAATCGACCCAGCTCGATCATCAGACGCATGTTCGAGGTCGTGACCTTGGCGCCGATTTCGCGCGTCGCTCCGAGCCAGCGTCCCATGACCAGCGCGCCCGTCCCGAGCAACACGATCGCGGCCATGGCCAGCGCCGGCGCCAGGGTCAGGGCGACGACGGCCTGGATTGCGATCACGACCACGGCCACGCCACCCTGCATCACGAAATAGATGCCAGAGGCGCAGCGCTGGATGTCCCCTCCCATGAGGTGGGTGACCCGTCCGTGACCCAGGGCGTTCAGAGTCTCCCAGCGTGAACCGGCAAGCGCCCGCGCCAGCGCGGATCGCTTGGACTCGAGGTAGCCGACCTGCAGCTTTCCGAGCCGGAGATCACGTTGCCAGAGGACCAGGGCGCGCAAGCCCATGACGCACGCAAAAAGGCCCAGGACGACCAGCAGGCGGGACGTCCCGACAAGGTCTGGCCACAGGCCGGACAGGAAACCCAACGGTCCGGTCTGGGACGCCGCGTCTGCAAAGAGCGCCCCCAGCAGGGGGACAAGCAGGAGTAGCCCGACGCCTTCCAGCACCGCGCCCGTGGCCACGAGAAAAACGATCAGCGGGCCCCTGCTGCCGACATAGTCGACCAGGTCCCGGACGAAGGCGATGGCCTGCATCATGACGCCACGGCCCCGGGCTTCAGTGGGCATGGATTCCCGTCACCTGAAGGAGACGCGGCTGGCCGGGACGCCCCGCCGGACGCAGCTCAACCACCAAGGGGGCGGTGAATTTCCAGATTAACGTCTGCCCCGCCACTCAAACCTCTCACGGATTCGGTAAACAGGGTAATGGACCGGCGTGGTCCCCCGTTCAAGTCGCGCCGTCCTGCTGCCGCGGCAGGGTCCGCGCGGTCAGGAGACGGAGCCGATCCCGTCCGCGCCAGGTGTGGCGTTGTTTTCCGCCGCGCCGAGGTCAAGGCGCACCAGCTGCGGAGCCCGCCATATCCGGGCCTCGTGATCCTCGTCCACCACCGGGGGGACGGATTGAACTTCGACCGCCTCAGACATGGGGTGTCCCGCTTTCAAAAGTCTAGCATTGCGAGTTTGAGGCCGTTTCGCCTGTCAATCGCCTCCCGGTCAACGGGCAAGTGATTGGCGGCCGTTTCCCGGAATGGCGTGGCTGGCAATCCTCGGTCCCCTACACCCGCCGGATCATGCCTTCCGCGTCCATCTGAACGAGCAGGGCGCCCACGTCCGCCCTGCACTGGTCTCGCGAAACCGCATATTCAGAGGTCAACCGATCCACCAATTCGGCCACCGAGATCGGCTTCGCCAGCAAGTCCCAGATTCGGGAGCCGATCAGATCAAGCCCGTAACAGGCGCCCTGGGCCACGTTCATGGCCATGACCTCCCCGTCCACGCGCGTCGTCAGCAGGTCCGGCGAGGCGACAATCCGCTCATCATCGCGGAATTCCGATGCGCTCATCCCTCGTCTCCCTCCGCTCCCCTGATCCCGAGTCCCTCGAGGCGGCCCATCAAGGCATTCACCTCGGACTCGAAAACCTCGTGCCCCCAGCGACGCATCCATTCCATGATCGGTACGGCCGAGGCAATGGCGGTGCAGTGCTCGAAATGGGCTTGCTGGCGATCCAGAACCGGAATGATTGCCGGGCGATAGGTTTCCTCCATCAGCAATCGCACCGCTGCCCCTCCCCGCAGGCGCTCGACCCTCGCCGGGCGGTCGTCCCGGCGTTTCAGGCGCAAGACAGCGCCCAGGGGCACCGGAGCCTGACGGGGATCAACCGGCAGGGAAAGTTGATACTTGTCGAGGTCATCGTGAACCCGATCAAGGCCATCGATCGAGTGGCCGTTCAGGACCAGGGCATCGGCCCACAGCTTGACCCGGGGCAGACCGGGATAGACCACCGGGCGCCCTTCGCCGGACAGGCCAATCACGCAGACATCATCACAGAGCACCGGGTATCCCCGGCCTGCAAACCACGCCGCCAGCGTCGACTTTCCGGCTCCTGACGCGCCTGTAAACGCCACGGCCCGGCCGTCGATGACGACTGCATTGGCATGCAGGGGAAACAGGCCCCGCTGGTGCAGGACCACACCGAGCGCGGAGCCCAGCAGGAAGAGCCTCAGATTTCGCGCCGAGCACTGCGGGTCTGCGTCCACGACTATGGATGCGCCGTCCTCGACCCGGAAACGGGCCACGCCCGGAATGGCGAACGTTACACCTTTCCCGTCCCGGCGCAGGCCGGGCGGGCCTTCGTGAACCACGGCGTTCCGCTGAACCGTCACCACGGCATGCCGCGTCGCCGTCCCGGCCTCGATCAGCTCAGGCAGCGGGATTTCGGACCGCAGGACGAAGTCGGCACAGGAATAGTCGGGCACGGCTCGTGCTCGCCTGTTTGCGGGCCTTTGGCAATAGGGGAAGGGCTGGCGGAGACGGAGGGATTCGAACCCTCGGTACCCCTTACAGGGTACGACGATTTAGCAAACCGTTGCCTTCAGCCACTCGGCCACGTCTCCGGCAGGCGCCGTCGATAGCCGAGCGGAGGCGGGTGCGCAACAGGCTGTACGATCATCGGCAGCAGGAGGCGTTAACGGGACAGTCAGCCGACTGTGGTCTCTTGGCAAACGTCGCCACAGGGAATGCGCTGCCCCCATGACCACCCGCCTCGCCCCGGCTCAACCGGACCGTGCTGTTCGCTCCGCCGTTTCGCTGGACGCGGCTGGCCTGCAGGCCCTGGCCGAGGCCTCCCTCAGCGACCCGGCCGCAGCCGAGGCACACCGGCGCGGACCTTTCCGCCCCGGCATCTGGCTGAACGCACGGGAGCGGGCTCGGGCCCGGCTTTCCGTCCACTATTTCCACGCCATCGACACCATGGTGGTGGCGGCCGCAGCGCTGCTCAGCCTGTTCCTCCTGGCCCCGGGAGGACTGGGAGATGCGCGGACCGGCGACGCCCTGCCCGTCGCCCTGGGCGCACTGGCGACTCTCGGCCTGATGCGCTCCATCGACGTCTATCGTTTCGCCCGGGGCAGCTCGGGTGTCCTCCATCTGGCCACGATCGGCGCACTGGTGTTGGCGGGGGGGATGGCGACCCTCGTGACCGGCCTCCTCCTCGGCGGAACCGCCTACCAGCTCTGGCTGGTCTGGGGCGCCCTGACGACCATCAGCCTTTACGGACTTCATCTGTGCTGGCTGGAGGTGATCCGGCGCATGAGAGCTACGGGCGCCCTCACCCCCAATGTCGTGCTCGTGGGCGCAACCCGGCACGCCGAATCCATCATCCGCGAGGCGATGCAGCGGCGGGACCTCAACATCATCGGCGTGTTCGATGATCGTCTGGCCCGGGCCCCCAAGGCCGTGGAAGGTGTTCCGGTTCTGGGCGACAGCGACGCCCTGATGAACCATCGCATCCTGCCCTATGTGGACCGCGTGGTCCTGGCAATCGACCCGAAGGCCGAGGCCCGCGTCCGCGACCTGAGCCACCGGCTCGGCGCCCTGCCCAACCCGGTCAGCCTGATGGTCGACGCCGCTGACGGCCGGGTCCGGTCATCAGCGCTGGACCGGCTGGCCCGGACCCGCCTCGCCCGACTCAACGGGCCCGTGGACGACGACCGGCGCGCTTTCAACAAACGCCTTCAGGATCTGGTGATCGGCGGGATCGCCCTGGTGCTGTTGAGCCCGGTCATGGCCCTGATTGCCGTGCTGGTGAAGCTCGACAGTCGTGGACCGGCCTTTTTCCGCCAGCGTCGGCATGGCTTCAACCATGAGGAAATCGTGGTGTGGAAGTTCCGCACCATGAAACAGGAAGCTGCGGACGCGACGGCCAGCCGGCAGGTCACCCATGATGACGACCGGATCACGCGGCTGGGCCGGATTCTGCGCTCGACCAGCCTCGACGAACTGCCGCAGCTGGTGAATGTGCTGAAGGGCGAGATGAGTCTCGTCGGGCCCCGCCCCCACGCCATCGGCATGAAAACCGGTCAGGTCGAGTCCGCCCGGCTGGTCGCCGACTATGCCCACCGTCACCGGATCAAGCCCGGAATGACCGGCTGGGCCGCCATTCACGGCTCGCGGGGTCCCCTGCATACGGCCCAGGACGTGCGCCGCAGGGTTCAGCTGGACGTGGAATACGTCGAGCGCCAGTCATTCTGGATGGACCTCTGGATCATGATCGTCACCGTGCCCGTGCTCCTGGGTGACCGTCTGGCCGTCCGGTAGGCGCCGATGTTCTGGCGCGGAGTCTGGGGCTATCTGCCTGCCAACATCATCCAGGGGATCGTCGGGTTCCTGACGCTGGTCGTCTTCACGCGCCTGCTGAGCCCGGACGACTTCGGGCGCTACGCCGTTGCCTATGCCGTATTCAGCCTGACCCATGTGGCCGTCTTCACCTGGATCGAGGCAGCCATGGCCCGATTCTGGGCGGCCGAGAGTACAGGCCCCTCTCTGGCCGACCATTTCGCCGGCCTCTATCAGGCGACGTTCTGGCTGACGCTGATCTTCCTGCCGGTGATGGGCGTTGCGATCTGGCTCTGGCCGATGGACACCGCTTTCCGGATCGCCGTAGCCGCCGGGGTCGCCGGTGTGCCCATTCGCTGTTTCGCGCGACTGGTGCAGGAGCGCTACCGGGCCGCAGGCGAGGTGTCGAAGTCGGCCTGGATGGACATCTTCACGGCCGTCGGGGGACTGGCCTTCGGGGCGGTCTTCGCGCTCGCGGGTGTGGGCGCTGCAGCGCCCCTGATCGGCCTGGCCCTGGCGCCGCTGGTCCTGCTGCCCTTCGTTCTGCCGGCCGAGCTGAGGTTCGCGCGGGGTGGCCGGGCCGATCCGCAGCGCCTGCTGGCCTATGCCCGCTATGGCTACCCCATTGCCGTATCGCTGGCCCTGACTCTTGTACTGGGGTCAACCGACCGGATCCTGTTGGCCGTATTCCTCGATGAGGCGGCGACCGGCGCCTACCATGCCGCCTACAGCCTCGCAAACCGGACGCTGGATGTGTTGTTCATCTGGCTGGGCGCAGCGGGCGGACCCGCCCTCGTCATGGCCCTCGAACGTCACGGCCATGCCGGTTTGAAGGAGGCCGCCCGTGAACAGGCCTCGACCTTTCTGCTGATCGGCATTCCGGCGGCGGTCGGTCTGGCACTTGTGGCCCGTCCGATGGCCGAGTTCATGATCGGCGAGGATCTGCGGGGCGCGGCCGCGGCCATCACACCGTGGATCGCCCTCGCGGCCCTGATGTCCGGCCTGTCGAGCTACTATTTCGGCCAGGCCTTCACTCTCGGCAAGCGCACCAGCCTGCTGTTCGTGACCATGGCGGTTCCGGCGCTCGCCAATGTGGTCCTGAATCTGGTGCTGATCCCGGCCCATGGCGTGATGGGCGCCGCCTGGGCCACGGCCGCCAGTCTGGCCATCGGGCTTACGGCTGTCATCGTGATCGGCCGGCGCGTCGTGGCGCTCCCCATCCCTGTCGACAGCCTGATCCGTATCGGGGTGGCATCGGTCGGCATGGCGGCCGTGGTCATGGCCCTGCCGTCTCCCGGCGGGTTCATCGAGCTGATGCTGGATGCCGGTGTGGGCGCTTTGGTCTACGGATTGATCGCCCTCACCCTCAATGCCGCCGGCGTGCGCGACGTCCTGCTGGATCGCTACAGGCGCCTCAAGGCCCGGAGGGCGATGGCATGAGCCGCGCACGCGTCACCAACAGCCCTTCATGGAGAGAGGCCCGCCCCGCCCTGTCGGTGCTGATCCCCTTTCTGCGGGACAATCCCTCTGCCCTGCTTGAACGGCTGGACGCAGAGGCATCCGCTCTGGCCGGCTCGGTCGAGCTCGTCGTGCTGGACGACGGGACGGGCGATGCCGCGCTGACGGCGGCCCTGACGCGACAGATCAACGAGACCCGGCTGCCCGCACGCCTGATCACCCTGGCGGCCAATGAGGGACGGTCCCGGGGGCGCAACCGACTGGCTACCGCCGCACGGGGCCGGACCTGGCTGTTTCTCGACAGTGACATGCGGCCGGACCGGCCCGACTTCCTGCGGGCCTGGGCGGGGTTGGTCGAGACCGACAACCCGGCTGTGGCCTTCGGAGGCTTCTCCCTTTTGCAGGCACCGACTGACCGACGGTTCGCCGTGCACCGGGCGCTGGCAGCCCGGTCGGAGTGCCTGCCGGTCGAGGTGCGGCGCCTGACCCCTGAAAAGTACGTCTACACCTCCAACCTGCTGGTTCGCCGTGATGTGTTTGAAAGCGAGGCCTTCGACCCCGCCTTCACCGGCTGGGGCTGGGAGGATGTGGAATGGGCCATGCGGGTCTCGCGCGCCCGGCCGGTCCTGCACGTGGACATCCCGGCCACCCACATGGGGCTGGATACGGTCGAGAGCCTGATGCGGAAATATGAGCAGTCCGCCGGAAACTTTGCCCGGGTGATCGACAAACACCCGGACATCATCGCCACCTATCCCAGCTATCGCGTGGCCCGGCAGATCCGGCGCCTGCCCGGAAGGGGACTGCTGCGGGGGCTGGCGCGGAACCTTGCCCTCCAGGACGGGCTGCCTGTCGCCAGCCGGGCCTTCGCCCTCCGCCTTTACCGCGCGGCCCTTTATGCCGAGACCGTTCGATGAGCCCGGTCGCCGTCATCGTCCCCACGCTGAGACGCCCGGAAGGACTGGCAGACGCCCTCGCCTCACTCATGGCCCAGCAGGGCGTCACAGGGCGGCTGCGCGAGATCGTGGTGGTCGACAATGACCGGGAGCCCAGCGCCCGCGCCGTGGCGGAGCACTTTCAGGCGCAGACCTTCCCCGTGATCTACGTCCACGAGCCCACGGTCGGCGTGGCATCGGCCCGGAACGCCGGCCTCGCGGCAACCAACGCGCCCCTGATCGCCTTCCTCGATGACGACGAAATCGCGTCACCCGGCTGGCTGAGCGCCTTGCTGGAGACCCAGGCCGGGACGGGTGTCGACGTCGTCTTTGGCCCTATCCAGGGTCGCGCACCGGGGGCTGCCGAGGACATCCGCCCCTATCTGGAGGTCTTCTTCGGGCGGACCGGCCCGGAGCATGACGCCCTCCTTGATCACCCCTTTGGCTGCGGCAACAGCCTGATGGTGCGGGCCACGGCCCTGCCGGGCGACGCGCCGTTCGAGGTACGGTGGGATCAGTCGGGTGGCGAGGATGACGCCCTGTTCGCCGCCCTTGAGGCGCGCGGCGGCCGGTTCGGCTGGTCCGCCGCAGCCTGGGTGGACGAGGTCGCTCCGGCGCACAGGGCGAACCTCGGCTACGCCTTGTCACGCGCCTTTGCCTATGGGCAGAGCCCGTCACAGGCGGCGCGCGCGCGCGGAGACGTGCCCGGCATCCTCAAATGGATGGCCATCGGACTGGCGCAGCTCGGCTTCTGGGGGCTGGTCGCCCTCCCGCTCACCCTTCTGGGCCGGCCGGGACGCGCCTCGGCCCTGGACAAGGCCACCCGCGGACTGGGCAAGGTGCTGTGGATGCCCGGACTTGAGCCCCGGTTCTATGGGCAATCGGAACTGCGGCGGCTGGACCGGACAGCCCCAACCGGATTTCAGGCCGAGAGCCGACGCAGCAGCGGCGGGGCCTGATAGGTAGAGCGGTTGACGACAACTCCGGCGATGGTGCCTCCGACGGCCTCGATCTCGTCGCGCAACGCTACCGGGGCCGATGCCTCGGTCGCCTGCCCGGCCACGACCAGAACTGTGACATCCGCAAGAGGCGCAAGGACCAGCGCCAGATCGCTGCGATCCGCCGACGGCGCGTCGATGACAATGGTCTCCGCATGCCCCCGCAGGGCGTCCCAGTAGCGACCGTCGTCGATGGCCTCGGCCCGCTGGCCCGAACGAAGGACTTCCTGATTGAACCGCGTGACCCACAGCCGTCCGCCCAGGGCCGGGCGGGCCGTCAGCAGACGGGCGGGCGCCACCGCCTGACCGTCGCGTCCCTTCAGCGGCGGTGTGATGGTGAAAAAGCTGGACCCGTCAGGCGACGCATACGCGGGTCGACCCAACTGACCGAACCGGACAGTATCATTGCCGATCGTCGTCATCTGGTCCTGCTGCAGTAGATCGGCGTCGATCAGCCAGACGGGGCGACGCGCACGAACCGCGGCCAGCCGCGCATACTCGCGGGCGACCGTTGAGGTGCCCTCCCCCGACAGGGCCGAGACGAACAGGACCACACGGCCGCGATGCCCGCGTCCGGGGCCGAGTGCGGCCCACAGTTCTGCCATTTCGGTCGTCAGATCGATCATCGAATCGGTGTCACCGGCCTCAACGCGGACAAGGCTACCACGGGCACGGCTTTACCGGGCTTTCATCGGGGCGACGGCCAGAACCGGAAGTTCGAGGGTCCGCCCGGCCACCTCGGCCGTGGCGAAATCACGCCGCGAGAAGATCCGGAACAGGCCGACGCACAGGGCCGTAAAGCCGGCGAACAGGAGCACAAGCGCAAGCAAGGGCAGTTTCAGGCTCTTGCCCGTCGTCGGCGCGGTGGCGCGTTCGATCACGGTGACATTGTCGGCGCCGGCACGAACGAGCGCGCTGTCCGCCCGGCTCTGGGACGTGCGTTGCTGGAATTCCCGGATATTGGCCGACAGAACCTCGCGTTCACTGGTCAGGGTCGCGTTCCGGGACTCGACCTCGATCAGATCAGCCTGCCTCGCCTTGATCTGCTCAAGCTGGCGATCCAGCACGGCCAGCCGCGCCCGAAGCGAGTCACGCTCTGCCTGAACGGTAATGCGTGTGGTCTCCAGCTCGGTCCAGATGGGGTTTGGCCCGGTCCTCACCTCCCGGACGCCGACCCCGCCGCCAGACGCGACATAGGCCTCAAGCTGTGCGATCCGGGCCTC
>Ga0115011_10000204_pt1 | contig 54639 bp, 45 predicted proteins | sample TroAtlMetagenome_2_FD_88705 | JGI IMG/M metagenome (GOLD analysis project Ga0115011, IMG submission 88705) | Marine eukaryotic phytoplankton communities from Atlantic Ocean - Tropical Atlantic ANT8 Metagenome | ecosystem: Environmental > Aquatic > Marine > Oceanic | place: Tropical Atlantic... | reverse complement strand
TAGGCCAATCACCATCGTTGTCAAAGGTGTAGTTACAAACCTCGGTTGTTATCGTGAAACCTGGAGGTACTGGTAAACCAAGCAGGGTCATCTCCGCGAGGTTTGCCCCTTTTCCACCCAGCAGCACCTTATCTTTGGCGCCACCTTCAGCATCTCCACCCCCAAAAAAATATACTAATTTGTCTGTAGTCACGAGTTACGCTCCGAGGTAAGTGATCTGAGTTGCTCGACGGCCGTCCTGCTGTCGAATTTGCGCGTAGCGCATAACCCAATTCTAGCCTCGCGCCAACGCACAGGAGCCACAATGACAACCTCTGACAATCAGAAAGGAAAAAAGAAAAAACCGATGGTCGCCGCATTCCTCCAAGTTGTCTTCTTCGTGGGTGGGGCTGGCTACCTATATTTAGGGCAGAAAAGGAAGGCCATGATGGCCCTTTTCTGGAGCTCTGCCCTACTAGGTGTCGACGCAATAGCTGCGATAAACGGACTTAACAAAACTGGTACAGTTGCGGAGTGGACCGCCTTAGCGAAGGTTATCGCCCCAATTTGGTTTGGCTTTATTCTACTAACTGCTCTGGATGCTAAATCATTAGCTGAGAAGTTAAATTCAGAAGGAAATATTGATCCAAAAGAAGTTGCCGTTCCGATGCTTGGGAAACTCCTAACAAAATCATAGGCGATCAGGCTAAAACACAGTTACGGAATAGATACTTGGATAAAAAAAGGCAGAACAAATGTACCGACTAAAATCACAAACCCGCCTACTCGCTATACTCGCTGCAACTTCATTGACAATAGGGTGTGGCGGATCATCAATCTTGGAAGATAACGATGGTGACGGCTATTCAGCTACAGAGGGTGACTGTAATGACTCGGACGCAAGTATAGGACCAGGTGCTGAAGAGATCTGGTATGACGGAGTCGACCAAAACTGCGATCAGGCCGATGATTTCGACGCCGATGGCGACGGGGATATTGGTGGCCCCAATAATATTGACTGCGATGATAACGATCCGACATTAAACAGACTTGACAGTGATGGTGATGGATACTCAACATGCGATGGAGACTGCGACGACAGTGAACCTGCCGCATTTCCAGGTTCCGCAGAATACGAGGATATCGCTGATGGCTGTTATCTAGACCTTGATGGCGACGGATACGGTAGTGATCAGCCTAACGAAAACATTGAACCAGGGACCGACTGTGCGGACGACACGGCCGATATCAACCCTGGTGCGGATGAGGAGTGGTACAACGAAGTTGATGAAAACTGTGATGGAAACGACAACGACCAGGATGGAGACGGGGACGCCCACCAAGACTACGGCGGAGGGGACTGTGACGATACAGATCACAACGTCAGCTCTACTGCAGAAGAGATAGGGGGAAATGCTATAGATGAGGACTGTGACGGAAGAGTCTTCGACAATGCATCTGAAAGCCAAACTTTTCTCAACATGAATCAAGTCTCAAATTTCTGTAGCTCATACGACAGAATTGTTGGGAACCTTACTGTACAGAGTTCGATGATTAATAGGCTCGAACTCGACTGTTTGGTCGCTGTCAGCGGCGCAATTACAATCATCTATAACAACAACTTAGAGCACATAGATCTGAGTCGACTAACTACGATCGAGTCAAGCATCAATGTTTACTATAACGAATCACTACAAGAATTAGATCTTAGTAGTGTGGTCGAGATTAAATCTGGCCAGAGTTATGTAGGTTACAGCGATCTTATAGAATCAATAGATCTGTCGTCTTTAGAAGTTATCGACAACGCATTGCTGCAGATCGGGCAAGCGCCACTAATAGAGACATTGGACTTTAGCAACCTATCGACACTCGACAGTGGTGTGTTTTATTTACTTGAATTGACTGGACTAAATGATGTCGTTCTTTCATCGTTGAGCGCGATTAATGATGCCGACCTAGCTTTAGTATCAAATATGGCACTCGAAAGTCTTACGCTATCGTCTCTTAGTGAGCTCCGAGGGAGAATATATCTAAGAAATGATTCCGCTGTTTCGTACAACTTCCCCTCTCTGGAGACAATGTATGATGGATACATAGAATTTGATGACAATCCGTTATTGACTAGCTTTGATCTTTCATCGTTAGAGACAATGGATGATGCGCGTCTTGAATTTGATAAAACAGGACTAACCAACATAACCATCCCAGCATTAACCACACTCGAGAATGGTTCCTACATAAATGTATATCAAAATGAATCTGTTCAGAGCATATCTTACCCATCACTAACAGATGTTCTTTCTGGTTCTACTCTATCAATAGAGTCTAATGACTCCCTTGTTAGCTTCCTGCTTAATGCTGCGCCTAACATTATCGATAGCGAATTAGAGATTGCATCTAACAGCGACCTTTATGATATATACAGCCTTTACAACCTTTCTTCGGCTAACGGCAGCACTCTAAACGTCTACTACAACTACTCTTTATGCAACTCTGTTTTAGATTACATCGCCTACAAAGCTGGATTAAACTGGGCGTTAATCCAAAATATCACACTCAATGACCAACAGTGCTAACTCTTGTGAGACTAAAATAACGGAGTGGGCAACCAGAGGGCATCATAGAGTGGGGCCACACCATCTTCTGGGACGTAAATATAGAAGTTGCCCGACCAGTATGGCTGATCAGATATTGAGTAGCCGACCATTAGCATAACGGGACCTGACACTCCCCAGACAGCGAAGCGACCTGTCTGCCCAGTCATAGTTGCTTCTGGATCAAACACACCATCGTCATCTAAATAACAGGCCCTGTGCTCTACACCGTCAGCTGTGACTGCGGTTACCCAAGCTGTCTCGACCCATGCCTTGTAGCTGCCACCTTCACCTGGTACAGCCATCAAGATCTCTCCTTCTACAGCACCATCGCCATCACTCATATTCTCGCACCCATCAAACTCCTCCACGACTACGGAGTGGTCTTCGTTTGAGCGTAACCATAAGTCACCATCTGGCACATCGTAATCCTCAAAGCCAAGAGACCCCGAGATAGCTGTCGCCATAAAACCTTCTGCTTTCATTGACACATATAGAGGGCTGCCACTTCGACCAATAGCCGAGAAAGCACCTGAATCACTGGTTACAAATTGGTCAACGACCTCCATTGCACCATCGAAAAAGGTTACCTCGACGCCTGCTACTGTCTGACTATCATCAGCAGGGCTATCGTACACCTCCCCAGTTACCGTCACAACGTCAGGGATATTGTTACATGCCAACAAGGATAGAATTAGGATCAAGGTACCTCCATCCACCATGGTGAGATAACCTCACCACCAACGGTGTAGTATTCAATATTGTGTGCGACGTCACCACCAGTCAAAGTAAGCGAAACGGAACCTGGAGCGATGTTAAACCCAAAGAAAAGATCAATAGGGGCTACATCTGTAGAGACAAGGACCCCCTCTTCATCCATGGAGTAACCGTACAAAATAACATCGGCCCCAGCTCCATCTATCAGAGATATATCAGCCATGTTCGCATCGTCACGGTTAGAGAAGCTCCCCCACATGTGAGCCACGGCTCCGTCTGACAATAAACCAAGCTCTATTTCCTCTGCCTCTGCTATTTGACCTAAAATCTGATCTGTGAATTCCACATCATACCCAAAGAGTGCCCCAGAGAACCAAGTCCCATAACCAGATGGCGACACCCCTCTCCATAGGGTTGGGTACCCAATGTCACTCTCAATTAGCAACTGAAATTCGGTATCGACGGGGAGTTCGCTTCTCCAGTACCCGAGAGTACCAGCTAGCGGCTGGATAGCGTCAGCCATTAGGGCACCATCTAGGTCGTAGAAGCTTACGTGTCCGCTCACAAGCGGTGTAGTTTCCACGATTGGTGGGGATTCGTATAGCATGCCAGCATAAACAACGACCTCTGGGGCCTCTCGGACCTCCTCTAGGTAGGGGGTCATCCACTCACAGCCAATTATGGACAATAGTAAAATCATAAGCACACACTAACAAAGGTTTCAGGGGTTAGCCTCTTCAATATTGGCTAGCATTACTCTGGACTTCATAGATCTGGAACCATGCCAGGCCAAATGATCGTGTAGAGTCCAGCGATTTCCAGACACAGGCTCAACGTCAATAGAGTCTGCCAGGGTGGTGCGCCTTGCCTTCTCTACTTGCAGACACCAATCTAAACTAAGGCGCTCACCACGGCTACAGGAGGAGTGAGCTGCACCGCCGCTAGCGTTTACATAGACCAACTCTCCATTTAGCTCCTCTCCACAGAGGGCACACCTTCGTAACTGCGGGGCAAGACCAGCAAAAGTAAGCGCCTTTGCCTCTAGGGCCCATCTAAACAATACGCCTGGCGGGTGAGTAACGCCGTCCAAGAGCAACAGCGCCATCTGTAAGACGCCGTACAGCTTAGTGGCTTCGTGCCCCTCTTGGGCTAAAGACCCTACAAACTCAACCATATAGGACATGAGGGTCAATCGAATTAGGTCACCTCGCAAATGGGGATGACCGTGACTAAGGTCTACGGTGAGTAGTAATGGTAGCCGCCCTCTACCCTGTTTCATAGAGACCTCGACCACATTACCTATGTCGAGGGCACCACCGTAACGTTTCTTCGATTTCCTTGCCCCCCTCACCATACATGACACCACACCCTCACCAGGAGTAAGCAACTTTACAATGCGGTCTGACTCACCATAGTTCACGAGACCCACCACTATGGCTGATGTCCCACTCAACGAACCCAATGCAGCCCCCTATACACTATTTATTAGCCGGCCTATAGGCCTGGCCAAGCCCAAACTATCGAGAAGAAGACAACTACTCCTGCCAAGTCGACCACTGTAGTAACGAACGGCCCCGCTGCCACTGCAGGGTCAACACCGAATTTATCGAGGACGATGGGTGTCAAGGTTCCAACAACAGAGGCAACAGTCACCGCAACGGCTATTGAGGTCGCAACGGCCATAGAGAGTGGTAGCTCACCACTCAACAACAACGTCCAAGCACCTAGTAGCAGCCCAAAAACTATCCCTAACAAGAGGCCAATTCTGGCCTCCATCACGACTAACCTCATAGTCCCACCAGTTACGGCGACCTGGTTCGTTACAAGGTTTCTAACTGTAATGGTCGAAGCCTGGATACCCACGTTTCCACTCATCGCCAAGAGTACTGGAATGAGTCCAGCGAGAATAAGGTTCTTATTCAGGACCTCATCAAAACGGCCAATTATAGTTACTAGCGCCATACCAGCTAACAGGGTGACGAACAACCAACGGATCCTCTCTCGTACCGCTGTGATGGCAGATGCCTCTTGGGGATCGTACCCCTCTGATACACCTGCCATCAACATTAAATCTTCAGCCGCTTCGTCACGAATTACATCGATTACATCGTCGACAGTGACAATACCTATCAATTGATGAGAGTCATCGACAACAGGTATGGCCAACAGATCAAATCTAGCGGTCAACCGTGCGACTTCCTCCTGATCCATCTCAGGTGTGACAGAAACCACGTCAGTAGTCATAATCTCTCGAAGCAATGTCGATGGGCTGTTCACTAGAAGGTTGCGCAGGGAGCATGTACCCACAAGCTGATCAGCCTCGTTTAGGAGATAGATGTAGAAGACCATCTCAACATCGCCCTGTTCATGCAGAGCCTCAATGGCCTCTCTACAGGTAGCGCTATCGAGCATCCTAAAGGCGACGGGGGACATAATTCCACCCGCGGAGTCCTCTGGCCAAGCCATCAACTCCTCGACCTCTTCACGATCCTCATCCTCGAGCATACCAAGGATCTGCTCCTGCAACTCTTCGGGTAATCTCGCCGCAACATCTGCGGCATCATCAGGCTCTAGCTCACCCATCCACCCCTTTAATTTTGCGTCGTCAATCTCCTCGACGATTTCCGACAGACCTGTCTCCGACAGCTCTAGCAATAGCTCTCCAGCTAGGCTATCGTCGTCGATCTGGTTGAACAGGAATAGTGTCTCACCCTTTCGCAGCTGTGAGACAGCCTCTCCTAGCTCCTCCGCGTTTGAACGCTCAAGGCAGCGAGCCAATGGTCCTGCAACACGCCTACGCGCTAGCCTACAGATCACGGCAACCTGGGTTTTTGTGCGCTGTTCAGGCATTTCAAACTCCAGGATAATTGTGCCACGGTTCTATGTAGCGGGTGAATAAGAATATAACTATAGAGAGTCGTTGACGAAGACCAATTTGCGACCCATCGTCATCTTGCCTAAAGGCTGCACCAATGAACCGTCATACACCACTCTTGCTCGTGTAAGATCGGGAATCTGCACTGATACTACTCTTCCAGCTGGAGGTTCTAAGATCTCTCCACCTGCCAACCTGTCGGAGAAAAAAGTCTCTCCATCTACAACGATTTCCGTGTGCTGCGTCTCAATGCCCCTCACAACTAGCCTAGGAGAATCCGCACTAATTGGTGCATCTAGTACTTCTTCATCAAAAGCAACGGCTTCGGCCTCCCACAAGGGTTCATCTTGTGGTTCGTTAGAAATCAACTTTATACCTATTAGTAAAAACAAGGCTGCTAATACGGCAACTACGCCAACAACTCCCATGTCCTTCTTTGGCTTCATTGCTACGCTCATTTTACTATTGACCCACTCTTGGTCCTGGCCCAAGAAGGCAAGGCTCACCAAGCTCGGTCATTCGCTCAGCTGCCGTCCTAGCTACATCGCTACCTGGATTTCGAGAGCAGGCCTGCTGCAGATAGTGTAGCCCATCACTGATATTACCCTCATGAATGAACAACTCAGCTGCCTTTATGTAAGAGCCATCAGCCTGGTCTGGGCAGAGCATAACAACTCTATCAAAGCTCTCTATGGCATCTAAATTGCTTCCTGTTGCCTCTTGAGCGAGACCCAGATTATACCAAGCATCACAGTAGTTTGATGAGCGGGCGACTGCCTCGGAGAGATGAGCTACCGCCATATCGTACTGACCAACAACAAATTCCGCATAACCAAGGTTATTTAAAACCCTCGCAGGGTTTCTATAGGTGAGATCACCTAAGGCCCTAGTTAATGCAACGACTGCTTCCTCTGGTCTGTCTAGGTTTAGAAGAAAGTATGAGTAATCCAAGTTAACGGCTGCCGACTCGGGAGATAGCTCGAGAGCCCTTTCGAACGCCTCTTCAGCCTCCTCATGTGCCCCCCTGCTCATTAAAGCCAACCCTAGACGATCCCATGCGTCAATGTTCCTGGGGTCTAACTCTGTGGCCTCCCTCAATGTTGCGATCGCTAATTCTGAAGTCCCCTCCCTCAGGTAGGCAACACCCAGGTCCACACGCGCCTGGGCCCGTGCCTGACGATTAGCGCTTATACATCCCAACGTTGGCATAACAAGTAGGCCAGCTAGAGTGAGGGCCAAAAACCTCATAGATACTTCCCAATAATAATTTCCAGAGCGTCAATTCGGTCCTGTGGAAATAGAGACTTATCCGTCATAATCCCTCCGGCCATAGCTTCTGATTGTGGGCTCGGGCCACCAAACTCAACGACCATAGGAACTGCCGTACGAATAATCTCCTTCGCGAGTTTTACGTTGGCTACAACGTGAGAGATTACTGTCTCAACAGTTACATCGTCATGTCCCTCATGCCAACAGTCATAATCAGTTGCCATCGCAAGTGTTGCGTAGGATATTTCAGCCTCCCTTGCAAGCTTAGCCTCAGGTAGATTGGTCATTCCGATGACCTGCGCACCCCATGATCGATAGAGGTTCGACTCAGCGCGTGTAGAGAATGCGGGCCCCTCCATACACACATAAGTACCTCGGTCATGCACCTCAACACTTGATGCTGTCTGGCGGCTGGCCTTGAGTAGAATGCCACGTAGAGTCTCACAGATAGGCTCACCAAAGCCAACGTGACCGACAACACCTCCCTCAAAGAACGTAGCTGGTCTAGCTTTAGTACGATCAATAAACTGGTCGATCACTACAACATCTCTTGGAGCGATATTTTCCCTAAGAGAGCCAACAGCTGAAACTGATATAATCCAGGTCACACCAAGCTTTTTCATGCCCCAAATGTTTGCCCTGTATGGCACTTCGCTAGGATTTAGGCGATGGCCTCTACCATGTCGAGAAAGAAATACTAACTCCACGTCTCCAAGCTTACCGATAATAAAGTTATCTGAGGCTTTGCCAAAAGGGGTCTCAACTGTCTCTTCCCGGACGTCAGTAAGACCGTCCAAATCATAGAGGCCGCTGCCTCCGATTACACCAATTCTCAAGGTCATGTAGGGCTCCATATAAGGTCTGCTATAATGATTAGCACGCAGCCGATTAATAACAACTCGTAGGAGCCTTTATGAGTGGGAATCTTTTGCCTTAATGAGCCGACACGGTGAATTACGCTATGACAGGCTAAAACTATCCCTATGTTTTTGTCTTCCCTAGCTGACCGCAGGCTGCCGATATGTCTTTTCCTCTAGTGATCCGAACAGATGTCGATAGACCATGCCTTTGAAGGTACTCCTGAAACTCTCTGACCCTAGCCTTAGTTGGGCTCTTTATGTCTCGGTCTGGGTTTTCATTGTAAGGAATGAGATTAACTTTCGCCTTTATACCCCTGAGTAATTTTTCTACTCTAACGGCGTCCTCCATACTGTCGTTGAAGTCCTTCATCATCACGTATTCAAAAGAGATGCGTTTTCCAGAGGTCATTGGGAACTCACGGCAAGCCTCTATTAGCTCTGCCATTGAGTGCTTCTTCGTAATAGGCATCACCTGGAGCCGCTGCTCCTCGGTTGATGAATTTAGACTGATAGCTAGGTTTACAGGTAGGGCGTCCGAGAGTTGCTTTAGCTTTGAGACCAACCCTACTGTAGAGACTGTCACTCTCCTGTGTGAGAAATTAAGCCCTTCGTCATGCAGGGCGGTCCCTAATGCCACAATAAGGTTATCGATATTGTGGAGAGGCTCGCCCATACCCATAAGCACCAAGTTTGATATCCGCCTCTCACCACCTATGAGTTTCTGGACCTGAGCTGGCTGATTAACTATCTCAGAAGGTCGAAGGTTCCTTTTAAGGCCCAGGTCTCCAGTCAGGCAAAATGAGCAAGCCATGGCACAACCAACCTGAGTAGAAATACATAGAGTTAGACGATCATCCTCAGGTATAAGAACTGACTCGATATGAGAACCGTCCTCACACTTCCATACGATCTTCTCTGTTCCATCCTGGCTGAGCTGCCTTGTGACAACTTCCAACGAGGAGATGTAGAACTTCTCTGCCAAACCCTGACGAGCATCCTTTGACACATTTGTCATCTCATCAAACGAAGTCACACCCTTCTGCCATAGCCATTTGTAGACCTGAAGAGCCCTAAATTTGGCCTTGCCGAGCTCAACCATAGCCTCTTGGAGCTGCTCCAGAGATAGGGACTTTATGTCTACCCGACCAAACGAGTCTGTATGTTGCCTTTTTGCCATATCCCGCCAGATAACACCAAATCTGTGTGGTTGTTGACCAAAATATCGAGTTATCGAGGCACTATGACCGAAGAACACGACAAAAATCCAGGTATCCAAGATGAGGTGATCGCCAAAGAGACACTACTTGTAGCAGAGAGTACGGGTACAAGAATTGACCGGTTCTGCTTTGATAATTTTGTAGCCTTCACATCTAAGAACCAGGCCCGAAAGGCGCTTAAAAGGGGAGAACTGCTGCTTAATGGAGAGGTTGTTGAGACATCTAGATTGGTAAAGGTCGGTGACGAGATCCGGTTCCTAGGTGAAAACCTCCCTCAACCCAAAGAGCCCTACCGAATGGATCTCAACGTTCCTTTCGAGGATGACCATATGGCCATCGTAGAAAAGCCCTCTGGTATAGTTGTTAGTGGAAACAGGTTCAGAACACTCCAGAATACCCTGCCTGGAAACCTAAAAGACAGCCTACAACAAGACAAGATGCCCTTCCCTCGCCCAGTACATCGCCTGGACGCCCCTACTTCAGGTCTTGTGGTTGTAGCCAAAACACGCAGTGCCATGGCACTACTTGGGCAGCTCTTCGAAACCCGTAGAATAAAAAAGCGATACGTCGCTGTTCTTATTGGCCGCCTCGAAGGTAATGGGACTGTCGATCTAAAGATTGAAGGTCGAGATGCAGTGTCACACTGGCGAGTCCTTTCTCACACTAGGTGCCTAAAAAGTGAATGGCTCTCGACTGTTGAGCTTTCGCCCATAACTGGAAGGACGCATCAATTAAGGATTCACATGGCACATATAGGCCACCCCATTCTAGGTGACGGCCTATATGGTAAAGAGGGACTAATCCTGAAACACAAAGGGGTTTTTCTACGGGCTAAAAGTCTCGAATTCACGCACCCTATTACAGAGGGCCTCGTATCAGTAGACATAGGTGAGCCTTCAAAGTTTGAAAGCCTAAGGCAACGGGAAGAGCGAAGATGGGCAAAGTACCATCCCAGCCAATAGAAGCTACTCAAAGCCTAGTTGACGGAGCACTCTAGTACTCTTTGTCCAATCCTTCTCTATAGATACATAGAGATCTAGATGTACCTTGCACCCAAGAAGGGCTATCAACTCTTTTCGGGCCTCAGTACCTATCTTCTTAATCATTTCGCCACCCTTGCCTATCACTATGCCTCGCTGCGACTTTCTCTCTACGATAATGCGGGCCCCAATGGTCACCCTAGGCTTTGTCCCAAGCTGTCCCTCACGATTACTCTCGTCAAAACTCTCAATGATCACTGCCACAGAGTAAGGTAGTTCTTTCGAGAGGTGATGGAACATCTTCTCCCGGATAATTTCAGACACAATAAACTTCTCGGTTCCATCAACCAATTGATCCTTGGGAAATAGTGGTGGGTGTTGTGGGAGATAGCCAACGAGTGTGTCTAAGAGATCATCTACAGCATCACCGTTCAAGGCTGACACAGGTATAATCGCAGCGAAGTCATGCAGTGACTTCCATGCCTCGATTACTGGTAGCAGCCATTTTACCTCAATAGTGTCGACCTTATTCAAGACCAAGACACAAGGCTTGCCAGCGCTTTTGATGCGCTCTAACAAAACCTCTTCGCCCTTCGAGAAGATCGGTCGGTCCTTTCTGGCCTGTGCGGCAGCTGGAACAACGTCTACCAAAAATGCGACTACATCAACATCTCCTAATGCCGCCTCTGCCTCTCTAACCAGCGCTTTGTTTAGAGCTGCCCTGGCCTCATGGTGGCCAGGGGTGTCCACCATTATCGCTTGAACAGAGTCAGTATTCCATATGCCTACTACTCGATTCCTGGTGGTCTGAGGCTTGCGTGAGATGATGCTAACCTTTTCCCCGAGGATTCGGTTCAGCAGCGTCGACTTACCGACATTAGGGCGACCAACAAGCCCTACATATCCGCACTTGTGATCTTCAGGGTGAGCTGGTGCCTCTCCAGCACCCGCTACCTTTGCAGCCTCGATCATTGCCTCAATAGCTGCATCATTAATCTCTTGATCAATGTTCTTTTCTTCATCAGACATCTATAGCTCTCTTCTTAATAATTGTTTCAAGTGCTTTTGAAGCGGCTGCCCTCTGGGCTCGCTGTTTAGAAGTACCTCTCCCCACACCGACAGCCAAATTACCTACTCGCACCTCTACAACAAATTCGCGCTCATGGGCTGGACCATCTACACTCAGTTCTCGATAGACTGGCAATTCTCTCGTAAGCTGCATGCTCTCTTCCTGAAGTGCGCTCTTTGGATCTCTACCAAACTCACTTGGATCCTCGATAGAGTCAATTTGATCTCTAAAAACAGCCCGAATTATCCCTCTAACAACTGTGAAGCCACCATCGAGAAAAAGAGCTCCGAGCACCGCTTCAAACGTTCCAGCCATTGCTCGTGCACGCTTGGCTCCACCGCTTGCGGCCTCACCCTTACCCATCATTAGCGAGTCTCCCAGAAGCCAACTGTTTGCGGCGTCTGCCAAAGTCTCTGTACGCACCAATTTGGATCGGATTCGAGAAAGCTGACCCTCTGTGGCACCTGTAAACGCCTCTGTTATCCTTTCGGTAATGACCAATTCCAATACAGCGTCGCCAAGGAACTCTAGCCTCTCATTATCTTCTGTATTGTGCTCAACGGCGTAACTCCTGTGAGTAAGGGCACAGTCTAGGAGGGTCTGATCCTTCCAATCATGCCCTATCGTCGCGAGCAATTGTGAGCGCTTGGCTATCAAGACACCTCTCCTACTAAACTAGACTTCGAGATAGAATTATCAACCCAACCCCCGCCTAATACCGTATCTCCATCATAGATAACGACGCCTTGCCCTGGAGCCACAGCCCACACAGGCTCTAGGAAGTTTACCTCTATATGATCTTCCCCCTCACCAACACGACAAGGGATGACCCCACCGTTATGCCTTATTCTAGCCCCCACGATTTTCGACGGATTAGGACGGTTATTCCAGGTCCACTCACTAGCTCTTAAACCAACGTGGTCAAGCTGATCTCTCGTCGCGATTGTGACTCGCCTATTATTTGGGTCAACCTTTGTAACGTACACAGGCACACCCATAGCTACACCTATACCTCTTCTCTGACCAACAGTGAAGCGCCAGTAAGCGTCGTGCTTGCCGAGGACATTCCCGTCAAGATCAACAATCTCTCCAGAGCCATCTAATCCCGATCTTGCTCTAGATATCAATCCTGCGTGATCATCATCTGGCACAAAACATATGTCCTGAGAGTCTGGTTTTGAGGCCGTTAGTAGACCCATGCGTTCGGCTATCCCCCTGACCTCTTGTTTTGACATCCCGCCTAGCGGGAACATAGTTTTTTCTAGGGCCCTCTTATCCATCGGAAATAGGAAATATGACTGATCTTTCTTGTGATCTACAGCCTTCATAAGGGAAGGACCAGGTCCAATTCTAGCGTAATGGCCTGTAGCCAACATGTCTGCGCCCAGCGCTACAGACCTCGCTAGTAAGATCTTAAACTTCAGGACACCGTTACATCTAACACAGGGGTTCGGTGTCCTACCAGCGACATAGGAGCGGATAAACTCCTCCATAACAGCCTCACGGAACGCCTCTTGTAGATCGATCACGTGAAAAGGTATTCCAAGCCTATCAGCGACAGCCCTGGCATCAAGCGCATCGTCTAGCCCGCAACAATGACCGCTCTCTCCCTCGGCGTTGTGAAGCTTCATGTGGACGCCTATCACCTCGTGGCCTTGCTCCAACAATAGGCCAGCTACTACAGAGGAATCTACACCCCCGCTCATGGCTGCTACAACGACACTCATAGTAAAAACTCTTTCTGGCGCTCTACCACAATTGATAATGCGCTAAGAGCCTCATCTACTTCAGCAGGGGTCGTCTTATAGCCCATTGATAAACGAACACCTTCGCGCCCATTTAGCCCCATGGCCTCGAGAACATAACTAGATTCCGCTGATCCAGATGAACAGGCAGAACCAGTAGAAGCGCATACTCCTTTCAGGTCCAGCCCCATTACTATAGAATCAGCTGGGATCCCTGGAAATGAAAAGTGAAGGGTGTTTGATAACCTAGGAGCACCTTTACCAGTCACAACCCCACCTAAAAGCTCAACACGCTCTTCAATAACGCTCCTTAATTCAGAACTTTCGGGCCAACCTAAAGTTAGAACGGTCGCCAGTGACACCGCACCCGCGACATCTACTGTACCAGATCTCAACCCTCGCTCTTGTGAGCCACCTATCTGTTGAGCCTCTACCTCCACCGAATCCCTAACAATCAAGGCACCCGAGCCCTTGAGCCCACCAGCTTTATGGCCAGAAACTGTCATAAGGTCCCAACCTGTAGGACAATTCCACCTGCCAGCAACCTGAGACGCATCTACGTGTAAAATCGCACCGGCTGTATGAACAATGTCAGCGATAGCGGCAATGGGCTGAACTACGCCAGTCTCATTATTTGCTGCCATAACACTGACAAGATTTACCCCTGCTTTCATAGCACGTTTTAAATCAGAGAAACGGACCACACCATCTTCGTTAACTCCGATGATAATCGCGCCACTTGATATTGCCTGGGCCATTATTGATGGGTGCTCTACTGCAGAAACAGCAAATTTTTCGCCACGACTACAGCCTCTTAATGCCAGGTGATTTGCCTCGGAAGCACCTGATGTAAATATCACCCCAGAAGCCTTAACTCCCGCCCAAGAGGCTATCTCTCTACGGCTCCTCTCAAGCGCCTCTCTTGGCTTACGAGATGCTGAGTGTGTCGATGAAGAATTTCCCCAATGATCCACTATATAGGGGAGCGCAGCATCTAGAACCTCCTCGCGAGGGGGGGCAGAGGCGTTGTAGTCCAAATATATCAACCGATTACCACTCAATTAATCACCATACAGCGCCACCGAACGAGTGGCTCAATGCGGGCCTATATCACCCCCTGTACTTTCATCCAACCCAACCCCCACATCTATGAATGGGGAAATCGCCTCTACTGTTTTTTCTCCGATACCACTAACTCTAGTCAGATCATCTAACGAATTGAATAGTCCGAGCTGATCTCGATTACTAACAATCGATTGTGAAAGGGACTCACCAATCCCAGGGATAGCCATAAGAGCCTCCTTTGTGGCGCTATTAATGTCTATCGGCAAAGCGAAAGCTAAAGGCTCTGTTGGTGGTGAAAAGCTGATCCCCCGATCAGCTATAACAACACCCCAACCCTCGTCTAATTCTGTGTTTAGTAACTCATTGGGTAGGTTAGTTATAGTGGCGCCTGATGCCTCCAGCGCTAACCGAACTACACCACTCTCAACTGAGTACCACCCAGGCCGCTCAACATCACCTGTTACATTAATCAAGCGTTCGTCACCTAACTCTACTGAACGGCTTCCTGTCCAAACAAGCCCCAAGGCTACTGCTAACAACAACACTGCCATGGCAGTAATCCTACCGCGAAGAGGCGAAAGATCTCGGGGTCTCCTAAAACCCTGGTCATCGTCAACCACCAAACATCTCCAATAATTTCTCAGAGAGACTCCTAGAGCGCTCTCCTATTGGGGACACCTCTAACGTCCTGCTGTTCTCGTCGGATTCGTTATATAGGAGCGTTAACTCTAACCGATCTTCGGGAAGCTCTTCTGGGAACTTATTGGACCATTCGATTACCGAAACACCATCACCTAACCAAGCCTCATCTAACCCAAGCTCTATAAGCTCTGACCCATCTCCGAGTCGATAGAGGTCAGCATGATTGAGAGTCAGCCTACCATCATCATAAACCGCCAGTATTATAAAGGTAGGGCTAGTTATAGGCCCGTCGATTCCCAAGCCCCGCCCTATTCCTTGAGACATGGCTGTCTTACCAGCACCAAGGTCACCGTTTAAAGCCACAACCGTTCCCGACGTAGATAGCCGCCCTAGGGCACTGCCAAAAGCCTGGGTCTCTTCAACGCTGTCTAACTCAACTGTCCACATAGCTCGTTGTACGTGAAAGCACCTAAATGCCCTACGCCCCTAATAGTCCCGCTATTACTATCGTGTGTAGCCCTGCTCCTGCCAACATAAACAGGTGAAATACCTCGTGATAACCAAAGACATCTGGGATGGGATTTGGGCGCCTCACAGCATAAAAAACGGCGCCGATTGTGTGGAGTACACCACCCAGCATTAGAATGTTCAAAGAAGCCCCAGCTAATCCGACTTTTAGGGCTGGCATCTGTGTGATAGCCGACCAAGCAATCAACACAAAACCTATTGCGTGGACCTTGTCTGGCAGGCGAATAAAGACTAGTTTCAAAATAGAGCCGATGAAAGCAGATCCCCAGAAGAACCAGAGCATCCTATTCCCGATAGCTTCATCTAAAACCAACATAGCGAATGGGGTGGCAGTCCCAGCGATCAGTACGAATATCATGCAGTGATCTATACGCCTTGCCCACCAACGCATCTTTAGGGTCTTCCAGTCATACATATGGTAGACAGAACTACTCAGCAGGAGCCCCGATAGGCTTAAAGCGTAGATAACCATGGCGGTCTTAGCTCTCGGCTCTTCTGCAGATGTAATTAAGTGCGCCCCAATGAAAAGGGAGACGAAGAATGCATATTTATGTGAGACTCCCCGCATCTTGGGGGTGACCGCTTCCAAATCATCCATACCCGATAGTACACCGAACCCTGTACCAGCGGCTAATTTATTATTTCAACAAGTTCTCTTACTGCCCTGTCCAGACCAACGAAAACTGACCTTGAGATAATAGAATGGCCTATATTGTACTCGACTATTTCAGGTACAGATTCAACCAAGGCACGTAGATTTAGGTGTGTTAACCCATGACCTGCTGCCACCTCGATACCTAAGCTTGCCGCTAACCCAGCTGCCCTACCCAGCCGCACGATCTCTGTCTCTGGGTCTCCTTCAGAATAATTAGCGGTGTTTAGCTCAATCATATCAACGCCATTCATTACTGAGGCACTAACTTGAGCCTCGTCCGGGTCAATAAAGAGCGATACTCGGATACCTGCCTCTACTAAACGAGCCACGGCAGATGAGATCTCGTCCACGTGCCCAGAGACATCAAGCCCACCCTCTGTAGTCACCTCGTCGGGCCTCTCTGGTACCAACGTGACCCTATGAGGTCTGAGCTCCTCCATAAGGCTCAGCATCTCATCAGTAGTAGCGCACTCAACATTTAAGTCTGTAGTTACGGTAGCCACGAGTAGCCTTATGTCACGCTCATTTACGTGCCTGCGATCACACCTAATATGGCAGGTAATCTGTTCTGCACCCGAATTTTCCGCAACATACGCAGCATGTACTGGATCTGGATACTTCGAGCCCCTAGCTTGCCGCAAAGTTGCGACGTGATCGATGTTTACTCCCAACCTTCTACCCATGACTATCTCCGAAGATAATTGATTAAATCAAATGCTCTTTTCCGCTATCTCTACCAACTGGTCCGCCCATATTTTTGCCAGCTCCGAATCTGATGCCTCGACCAATATCCTGAGCAGTGGTTCAGTCCCTGAGTACCTTAACAAAACACGCTGAACCCCAGCAGACTTAGCCTTAAACACTACCCCCTGTAAACCTGCGAGGCTCTCCAAGGGTGGTTTAGTTTTAACCCTAACCGAACGGTTCTCCTGAGGAGCTAAACACCAACCATCAAGCCTAGCTTTGAAATCAACGCCACCTATTATAAGGTTAATGGCTGTCACCAACCCATCTCCAGTAGGTAGACCACTCGACATAAGAACATGCCCAGATGGCTCTCCACCTAAAGACCATCCAGTTCTCCGCATCTCTCTTGATATATTCCTGTCGCCAACTGGGGCTCGGACGAAACCTAGGCCTGCCGCCAAAACCGATGATTCTAAAGAAGAGTTGGACATTAGGGTCCCTACTACACCCTCATCATCACCTCGAAGGCCCTTTGATAAAAGATAGAGGGCAGCATCTCCAGGGATCAGCTCTCCAACCATATCTACCACCATGCACCTGTCAGCGTCACCGTCTAGAGCGATCCCAACATCACAGCCTAATGATGAAACATAGCCACCAACCACCTCTGGGTGAAGAGCACCACAATGATAGTTAATGTTTCTACCATCTGGGCTGTTGTGAACTTCTGTGACATCGGCCCCTAGGCGCCTCATTATCTCAGGAGCTGTTCGGAAAGCTGCGCCGTTGGCTGGGTCAACAACGACCTTTAAGCCCGAAAGCGCTCCCTCTTCAAACATGGAGACTATTCGGTTCACATACAGGGACTCTCCATCATATTTTGAGTAGACTCCTGGTGGTTGACTATCAACAACGTCACTGGAGAGCATTAGTTCCTCAAGCGATCTCTCCTGTTCAACAGTCAACTTGTACCCATTAGGCCCTATCACCTTAAGACCATTATCACGCCAAGGGTTATGGGATGCCGTTACCGCAATACCAACAGTTGCAACCCCCGATTCCAGCGCTACAGACATCGCTGGGGTCGGCAAAACACCAAGATAGATACCTCGTCCCCCAAGAGTAGAAAGCAAGATCTCGCTGATCTCTTTACCGCTTTCTCTAGTGTCCTGAAGAACCGCTATCCCCCCTTCGTACTTGTTCATTAAGGCCCTGGCTAGGTCTACTACAGTCGACTTACATAGAGGAGCTTCTCCCCAACGTCCTCTTATGCCATCGGTGCCGAACAGAATCAAGGGACTCTCACTAATTCAATCTCAGATGGCTCCGTGGATACTACAGTAGCGTCTATAGGCAATATCACCCTAAACCCGCCCCTCTGACCTCCTGTGAGCACCACTCTGTTTTGATCAAGCGGGATGTCTGCCAACGGCTCTATTACAGCCGCTACATTGTAGGTGTTTAGAGATTGAAGAGCTCGAGATGGTCCCCTTATTGTGACCATTAGGCTCTCCACAGACGGCTCCCATTCACGTCCCAGAACAAAAAGTGGGACGGTCTCCAAGGTTCTCTCCTCATTTATCGGCTCTACAACAATATTGGCCCGGACTACAGACGGCTCAACATCAAGAAGTCGGTCATTGCCCCTAAGATTCACGCCAACATCTACACTCCGCGACGATACACTCCCAGCAACACGCACACCGTTAGTCTCTACATATTCAAGTTCATCCAATAGGGATGATGGACCATGTACCGTTACTATAGGTGGGTCTAACTCTACAGCTACTAAGCGATAACCGTCTGCCACACGACCAACCTCAGCTGCGGTAAGGGGTAGCTCCCGACTAGCTCTTGTCTCCAGCTCTATCTGCACCGAACTAGGATTAGTACCAGTTACAGTGATTCCTGTCGCCAGACCTTGAATCTCTTGATTCAAAAAGGACAGCTCTTGCTCTCCTTCTCCACCTTCGCTCATATCAACCAATACAACCACTTCCCTCTCTTCTGAGAGTCTAACGCCAGTCCGAGAACCCTCTAGAGTCAGGTGGACCCTAGAAGGAGCTGGGTTAGTCAACACCAACCCTTCGGGCCAAGTATACTCCGCTGTCGCCCATATACCGCTCTCGACCGTGTGAGTCTGTTGAACCCATGCCCATACGCCTATAGACAAAATTATTGAGATCCCCTTCAACAATAAATTACCAGAAAATACAGAGATCAATCCACGCTTAAAGGCGTAGAATACCTTTGATATTAAGCGTTCTGTTCGCACCCTCATGAGTGCTCCTCGAGTTCTTGGTTTTCGTCGTCAACATCTCCGAATATTCGCTGAAGCTGACCTCTAAGCTCGTTTGTGTCTTCAACGGTGACCACTTTTCCGCCAAAGACCAATGAGACCTCTCCTCGCTCTTCAGAGACAGCCAGAACTACCGCATCAGTCTCTTCAGACAAGCCTATAGCCGCCCTGTGTCTAGTACCATACTTACTATCGATGTCAGCAGTGCGGCTCAACGGCAAGAAGACCTTGGCAGCTGATACACGACCATTTCTAATAACAACAGCGCCATCATGTAATGGAGAAGTTGGGTGAAATATAGCCTGGATTAGCTCCTTGGATAGACCCGAATTCAACTGATGGCCAGCCTCTACATAGTGGTTTAGGCTACCGTGACGCTCTAGGACAATCAATGAGCCTATCCTGCGAGATGCGAGCGCGAATAGAGTCTGAACCACCACCTCATTTGCAGACGAGCTTGTCTCAGCTGAAAACCCTGAGAAAAGACGCCCACCCGCTCGAGCTAACCCCCTTCGAATATCCTGTTGAAACAGTATGATTACAGCTAAAACGATGTACACGAAAAATTTAGACAGCATCCAGTGGATGGCGAAAAGGTCTAACCAAGCCGCGACCAGATAGACCCCAACTAGACCAATAAGGCCTACAAGACTCTGAAATGCCCGAGTCCCGCGCATAACGATTAGAACCCTATAAAAAATAAAGCTCATCAGCCCTATATCTAGAAGGTCTTTCAACTCCATAGATATGAACAGGTGTGCAATGAGTGAGTCTGCAAAAAAGTCACCCATGGTCAATGGTCTCCAAAACTCGTAAGAGGCGAATAGTCTCCGCCACATCATGCACCCGAACGACCTTCGCGCCGTACTTAACCGCACATGCTACCGCTGCTAGAGATTCTACCACACGGTCACTTGAAGATGCTACCCCTGTTATTGCTCCTAGGAAGGACTTACGAGAAGCTCCTATGTAAATCGGGACTCCCAGCTCAGAAAATTTACCGATATTACGAATTAATGCGGAGCACTGTTCGGGTGATTTACCAAACCCTATCCCTGGATCGGCCATTATTTTTTCAACGCCCGCTCGACGAGCCAAGGCTATCTGATCTTCCAAGAAACCGTAGACCTCTTCGACCATGTTCGAATAGCGAGTATCTCTCTGCATCGTTCTAGGGTTGCCTCGCATATGCATTATGACAGCGGTAGCCGATGCCGCTGCTATCACCTCTCGCATGCCTTCTTCCTGTAGACCGTTTACATCGTTGACAATAGAGGCCCCAGCATCACATGCTGCTTTTGCTACTGTTGGCTTTGAGGTGTCCACAGAGACAGTAACCCCCTCCTTAGCTAGAGCCTCTATAACGGGAACAACCCGCTCTAACTCCACCTGAGCTGGCACTCGAGCTGAGCCCGGCCTTGTTGACTCGCCTCCAACGTCTATCTGATCCGCGCCTAATGACCACAGCCTAAGCCCTTCAGCTACCGCAACTGAGGGCTCTAAGAATCGCCCGCCATCCGAAAACGAGTCTGGAGTGACGTTTAATATTCCAGCTACAAGTACACGCCCCATCTGTACTACAGCCTCCTACTGAAACACACCGACACCTTCTGGAAGCACGGGTTCCATGCCTTCGACGACCTCACGGAAACGGTCTCCATCAACGGTCTCCTCTTCAAGTAAAATCTGCGCTACTTTGTGTAGTATGTGGATGTTTGTGACCAATATACGACGAGCCCAGTCGTCGCCCTCTTGCACTAAAAAACGAACCTCCTCATCTACCTTGGCCGCTGTTGATTCGGACTGATTAGCTTTCTTGCCATAGTCTCGACCAAGGAACACCTCACCGCCCCCTCCGCCCCAATTAACTGGGCCGAGGTTCTTGCTCATACCGTACTTGGTAACCATACCAACAGCTATCTCACTAGCCTGCTTGATATCGTTAGAAGCGCCTGTCGATATCTCGTTGAGGATCACCTTCTCAGCTGCCCTACCACCCATAGCGGTTGCCAAGCGACACTTGAACTCCTTGTAGGTGCTCCCATAACGCTCCTCTGGCATAAACCATGTAAGCCCCATGGCTCTGCCCCTTGGCGTAATCGTGACCTTGTGAACAACGTCGGATTCGGGAAGTATGTGAGCGACAATAGCATGGCCTGCTTCGTGGTAAGCCGTACGCTTGCGGTCCCTGTCTGAGATAACCATAGACCGACGCTCTGCGCCCATCATAACTTTGTCTTTTGCAGACTCAAAATCAGCCATCTCGATTTTGTCCTTATCATTTCTGGCAGCCAGTAGAGCAGCTTCATTGACAAGATTCTCAAGGTCAGCGCCTGAGAAGCCTACGGCACCCTTGGCGATGATGTCTAGATCGACATTCTCACCCAAAGGGGTTCTTCGGGTATGTACGTTTAAGATACCGCGACGACCTTTGAAGTCTGGCAGGTCAACAACAACCCGTCTGTCAAACCTTCCAGGTCTCAAGAGGGCAGGATCCAGTACATCTGGGCGGTTTGTAGCCGCCATCATAATTACGCCCTCATTAGACTCAAACCCGTCCATCTCTACCAACAGCTGATTCAAAGTCTGCTCGCGCTCATCGTGACCGCCACCCATTCCAGCACCACGGTGTCGACCAACAGCGTCTATCTCGTCGATGAAGATAATACATGGTGCATTCTTTTTACCCTGCTCGAATAGGTCTCTTACTCTGGATGCACCCACTCCAACGAACATCTCTACAAAATCAGAGCCCGATATAGAGAAAAATGGGACGCCTGCCTCCCCCGCAACGGCTCTAGCTAGCAAAGTCTTTCCTGTACCAGGAGAGCCCATAAGGAGAACACCCTTTGGAATCCTTCCACCTAGGCGTGTAAACTTTCTAGGGTCCTTTAGGAAGTGAATAATCTCTTCAAGCTCCTCTTTCGCCTCCTGAACCCCAGCGACATCTTCAAATGTGACCTTGCGACCAGTCTCGTTTAGCATCTTCGCCTTGGACTTCCCGAAGGTCATTGCCTTGCCGCCACCAGGCTGCACCTGCCTCATCATAAAGATAAAGAAAAGTAAAATGAGGAATATTGGTAAACCATTTAGAAGAATAACCACCAACCATGACTGCTCTGGTTCAGGTTTATAATTTGGCACTATCCCCTGCTCATCTAAAAGCCTTACTAAGAAGTCCTGTTCGCCTGGCTGGGGACCGTGTGTAGAAAAGGTTCCACCAGTAGCCAGTTCACCCGTCAAGATGGCTCCTTGGATTGTGACCGACTGAATCTCACCAGCCTCAACCCTCTCCATCATTACGCGATAGTCCAGCTCTTGGTGATCCCTGGCCTCCTGGTTTCCTGCGACGACAAAAGCCATCAGGACAAGTAAGGCGATAAAGGCCCAGAGAAGTATAGTGCGACCGTGATTCTTCATGTATCTTCAACCCAAGATCAAAAAAGTTTGCCCGCAGAAAAGGAAATTCTCTAAACGAGGCGACTGAAAAAGTCTATATCTCGGTCCCCCACGGTCCACCAGCGGGTAGTGAAGGGCTCCCGATTCTTGTTGCCAACACCCGCACCACCTCGGATGCTTCCTCTTCTCCATTTGAGGGCTCCAGCCAAACACCAGGGACCCATCTTCTACCGTTGACTTCAATAACTGGATGGTAGCCCCTCAACCCCACCGAGACACCAGCTACGCGCAGGCGCTCTCTCAGTGAGCTGTCGCCAGCCCTCTCACCATCATAGGCACACCTTACGGTCACCTCCGCAGTGGCATCAATCGACCAATGACCCCAGAGACCTCTATCCATAACAGTGTTTTCTGGTGGGTTCTCCAAGCAACGTATTCGACTCTTATCTCTCAATAGTCTCCAGCCACCAGGTAGCGGCAGCCAAGAACCTGGCTTGACTAATTTCTTAAAACCATCAACCTGAGCCTTAGCTACATCTACAACTCCACCTCTGGATCTCTTTATTAGCTTTAATATCGCCCTGTATTTCAATGGGGATGGCGCCTTATCCCAGGAGCTAAGTCGAATACCATCTATCCCCATAAGCTTCTCAGCTTCACGAGAAAGGTATCGATGGTCTCCAGCCAGGTGAACTGCTGAACGAGCAATTGAGGTGTTAGCGCCCTCGCGTATAGATTCCAACAGGGGGACTACCTCGTGCCGTATTCGACCTCTTGTACCCTTTCTATTGCTAGGATCCTCACACCATTTAATTCCATGGAGCAGCGCCCATGACTCAATAACGCTCCTAGGCTCTGACAACATTGGGCGGATATAGCGGTCTCTGCGGAACCTCATACCACCCATGCCACCGCTACCCGAACCGCGGATAAGTCGATCTATCACTGTCTCAACCTGATCGTCACGGTGATGCCCCAAAGCTATAGTTTCAAAAGGCATCTTTTCGAAACACTCAAACCTAGCATGTCTCGCCCTTGCCGCTACATCGGGGCCAGGTTGTAGATTGAGATTCTCGTAACAAAAGTCCAAGCCAAGAGACTTTGCAGCCCGCCTGACATGATCCACCTCTTGCGCCGATTCAGCCCGTAAGCCATGGTCCAGAGAGATGACTGTTGGTGAAAACCCTAGCCTGTGCATGATGTGCATAAGCACTATTGAGTCGACCCCTCCCGACACAGCCACCGCCACCTTGCCTTGGATCAATGAGTGACTCTTACATATATCTAGGATTCTATTCGGGAGACCTATTACCCTAAGCCTCTCGCTTGTATCTAAGCGCCCTCTCGCTGACAGCGCTACGAGTAGCTCCCTATCGTCATCTGGATGAGCGCTACACCTGGAGGTCTGCTCGCATCGTTCACACTCGTAATTAATCACCTCTCCAGAGCCGCTCTTATCCAAAGATACGGGGATCAGCGTACCGCCACAGCCAGCTGATCGATCACCTGGTACTTGGTCAACATGCCTTGAGTGTAGACAAAATGGGCAGTGATCTCGAACTTTCGCGCCGCCAATTTTCACGTCGGAGCCACAGACTACGCAGAAAAATGGTTCGTCAACCCTGATAGGATTTGTACGCCTTCTGGACTCCTCTTGTTTAGCCCGTGCTCGCCTGATCAATTTCTTACTTGGCCACGCCATTGCCGTATTCGGAAGCTCCTCACCTCTCTCGCGAGCTATATCGATCACGAGCCTTCTAGTGATGTCATCTTGACGATCAAGCCATCGGCCCAACTCTTTTTGCTGGCCGCGAGTGCGGGCGGATTCTATACGTGAGATAAGCTCGTCGCGAGTCAAAGGTGCCATGTTAGATGGCTAACCCAGTTTTCGGAGTATAGAAATGGTCTGGCCATTTATTTTGTTACAGTCAGTTCTTTTTGCAAGTGGTTTAGCTACAGAAGCATCTGAAACAACGGCTCATGATGGTACAGAGGCTATCTTGGAAAATATAGCGTTAGCAGAGCTAGCTCGAGCTGACCCTTCCTCGTTTCAAGGGTGGAGCCAAAATATCTCGAGTGATGTCCGTGAGAGGACTAGCTTAGCCCTAGGACGGCTATCAAACCCCGAATCGCTGAGCCTACTCGGAAATCTCTTGAAAGACCAATCTGTAGATGTTCGAGAAGAGGCCGCTTTTGCCATGGCCATTACTCCCGACGCCAGAGAACACATCTTGAATGCACTTTCGGAGGAAACAACCCCTAGGGTTAGAGGTGTGCTTATCTCTGCACTAGGGAGGCACGTAGAACCTGAGGATGTTCCCACGGTTTTGGAGGGGCTTTACGGTGAACGAGATGAACAAATTGGTGGAATTACAGCCCTAGGCTTAGCTGGGAGATCTAAGACAGAAGGGGTAGACTCAACCGTAGTCACAACCCCACTAGCCGACCTAATCGATGGTATCGATTTAGAGGTTTCAAGGCTTTCCGCGTGGTCTCTATCACAGATCCGACCGACATCATTCTCACCAGAGACCGAAACTGACTTATGGAGGTTAGCAAGAGATCATCATGACCCAATAGTTAGGTCACGTACTATCAGAGCACTCTCTGCTAGCTTTACAGACCTAACTGGCGTACCCCTAGTCGAGGTAGCTGCGGCTGACCATTCACCTATGGTTAGGGTCGCAGCAGCTCGAGCATTAGCACTCGCACCTGCTGAGCGGGCCGTCACGGCCCTTGAGCGCCTAATCGATGATAGGGACCCTTCCGTTAGATCGGCCGCAGTAGTAGCTCTCTCTACACTGCCACAGGCCGTAGCAGAGCCGATATTACTCGTACTTACAAGCTCGCAGGATCTATCAGTGGCTGTTGAGGCAACAAGGGCTATATCAGCTTGGGGATCGGTTTTACATGACGAGGAAGTCGAAACTAGACCAGAGGTAATTGCGGCCAGAATTACGAGTCTATCTCCCGAGGAACAGCTCAATACAGCGATAAACGATCCCAGACCCATATTTAGGACCTCAGCTGCGATGGCTCTTATGGATGGACTTCAAATTGACGAGAGCGACGAACCCCAAGGGCTTGGCACCGAACTTGGGTGGAGCCTTCTAGGATCATCAGATCCAAAGATACAGTCAATGGCTATCGACCTCTTAGAAGGTGCTGTATCGCTACCTGGGTTGTCGCCTATTCTTGAGGCGATGCTCAACAGCCAAGACATAGACCTATGGCGTAGCGGGACGACTATTATAGAGAAAGCCGTCGAACTCGCCAACCGAAGAGACATTCGAAACAGCGTCCTAGACAATGAAATCGCAGCGAGCCTGTACGGTTCGGCGCCTCCCGAGTTAATGGTTAGAGTCGGCGCCATCATGAGTGAGCTAGGACTCTCACCACCTCCTCCTATAGCCGCCCAGGCTCTATCACTACCCAATGAAATAGCCTCTATAGTGGGCGCTGTAATCGTGACAGATGTTGGTGACATTCACGTCGAGCTACTACCCGATATTGCGCCTATGGCTGTAGCTACATTTACTCGACTTTCTGAGGAGGGTTTCTACGACGGAATAAGGTTTCACCGTGTAGTCCCAGATTTCGTAGTTCAGGCCGGTTGCCCTCGAGGTGACGGATGGGGAGACCCTGGCTTTTCAGTACCAGATGAAGTCTCGGATGTTCACTATGTCACTGGATCTATGGGGGTTGCAAACGCAGGACCCGACACCGGCGGTTCACAATGGTTTATTACACTGTCAGATCAGCCTCACCTAGATGGAAGGTACACACTTTTCGGAGAGGTGAGTCTGAACAATACTGTGCTGAGACGGGTGGAATTAGGTACTGAGATTGAGACGATCAGAATCGAGAGGCTCGAGCTAAGCACTGAGTAATCCGAATTGTCCATTGTTAGCTGACAACATCAGGGTTTATCAGGTCTCACAAAAAAATGGGGAACTCAGTTCCATCAGTCAACTGGAGATGGACAATAGCAGACCAGCCATCCAACTCCATTAGCTCCTCAGCCCTAAGTATATCAACTAACTCTAAGACAACATCCACCTCTATTCGCCTTGTCTGGGACTCACCTGCTGTCAGCTCTACTCTAGGCAACTCTCCATCACCTATCACTACGTCGTCATGAATGAGCTCGATCCGCCCTCTATCAAAACGTATCGGCCCATCAGTTGGGTTATAGATTCCCACATTAAAACCGAAACCAGTGTCAACCTCGCCGCTCAAAAGGCTTGACACAGAGGGCATAAGAGGTCTAACGCTCCTCCATTCTACCGAAAATTCGCACCTTAAAAGCCGAGAGTGTTCGTAAAGACTTACGGCGGCACCACCAAACAGTCTCGACAAAGAGAACAAGACGAGACCTATTAAGCTCCAAACCGACACTGAAACTAATGGGTGAGTTGGTGAGTAGGTTTTCGCCTCTTCCAAAAGTTGAGAGCCTAGATAGGTACCACCTATACAGGCCCAGACAATGGCCACCACCTCTACGATCAAGACAATGACGATAGGGGCCCATATTGGCCAAGAACCAATTACGTCTAACCGCCCATGAAGAAACAACTCTGAGGCGAGAATAGGGGCAGCTGCAAACGTCGCTCCAAATACCAAGCTGACTAAAGGTCTACGCATCAACAGGCGAAAAATAACCCCATACCTGTGTCTATGACGAAAAAGTATCGGTGATACAAAGTCTACGGCGAAGGTGACAAAGAGCAATATGTAACTACCACATAGAGCCAAGCTGTCTCGCCACTCACCTGGGTAGTACCCTAGCCAAAATAGAGCACCCGCACAGGTCAGGTATGCAAGTAACCACTTCATCTCCTCAATGGCCTCTACCCAAAGCGGTAGAGGCACGGACGCCTCTTTACTTAGCTGAGCGTCACGCTCAAAAACCTCTGAAAGCTTCTCCTTTACTGGAAAGAGTGTGACCGAGACCAAGACTAATCCACCAGCGACAGCCATATTTACCAAGAGTGCCTTACTCTGAGCCGCAAACGTTGTCTTAAGAAGAGCCAAGGCTGTAAAGTGCCAATTGTTTGGCAACAACAGGTTCAGAAGCCATTGGGTTATTGTCTCATGGTTCGAATACAGGTACCAACCTGAAGCCAATAGTATAGTGCTACTAAGCAACAGATAGCTGATAGCCCAAAACCACGCTACACCAGACATCAGCCTAACCGCACCCACTGGGCCCACGATTGAGCTATGAATAAACGACTTGTCTCCCATATTACCAATGTTAGCGCAAAAACATGAAAGTACACCCAATTATTATAAAAGAGAGCTCTGTATGGATGCCTATACAACCACAATGGTATAGTTGGGCTACATGCTTATAGCGATGTTGCTCGTAACTGCTGGACTACTAGTCCTACTTCTTGGAGGTGAGGCTCTGGTAGCTGGGGCTCAAGGGGTATCCGAAAGGCTGTCGATACCACCTATGGTGGTTGGGCTAACTATTGTCGCATTTGCAACTTCAGTACCAGAACTATGCGTCTCCATCATAGCAGCACGAGCTGGAAGCCCAGAGATCGCTGTTGGAAACATCTTAGGCAGTAATATCTTCAACACATTGATGGTTATTGGGGTCGCTGTTGTATTAACGCAGCGCTCCAGAACCGTGACAAGCCCCAGCACCCCTCTTTGGCAAGAAGGCGGCAAAGGAGAAACCACTAAGAGCCTAGTCTTACACAACACCCTCTACTTGAGAGAGCTCCTATGGTGCATAACGGCCACTATCCTTGTCTTCGTGTTCGCCTGGACACCAAAAGGTGAAGCCAGCGTCTCAACCATAGAGGGCTTTACCCTGCTGTGTATAATGATCGGGATCATATTTTGGATAGTTCGTAGCGCATTGATGAATCCTCAAGAGGTAGAACCAGAGGAGGCAGAAATAGGGGCTGTTTTGTCTGTCTTAGCGGCGATTACAACTGTCGCAGTATGGGCTCTGTGTGACGACACTTCATGGCAGCACCTAGGCTGTGCGGCCGCTATTGGGTGGTGTTGGTGGGTCCTCTCTAGAGGTGAGTCGCAACTAGGCACACTCACGCTTATAACGCTCCTATGTGTGGGGGTATGGGTCTTGACTATTGGCTCTGGGATGCTCGTAGACGGGGCCCAGATAGCAGCAACTGAACTTGGGGTGAGTGAAGCCGTAGTAGGCTTAACTGGCGTTGCCTTAGGCACTTCAGCGCCAGAGCTAGCGACGACTGTAGTGGCTGTTAAGCGCGGTGAATTGGATATGGCTATTGGAAATGCGCTAGGCTCTAACCTATTCAATATACTTATGGTTCTAGGAATAGCAGCCATAATACAACCAATTCCTGTTGCCCCTAGGTTCCTTGAGATCGACGCCCCCTTTGCTCTAGGATCACTAGTAATACTAGGCCTGTTCGCAAAAGGCTCTCTAGGAGGAGGGGGACGAGGTAAGCTAACTGAAACCCACGGCTGGATAATGATAGCTAGTTGGCTTGGTTACCTATGTACAATGCAGTCCTAATAAACAGCTTATAGCTTGTCGATTTGGCCCTTCAGCGTTCTATAGTCTCGCTCTAACCTATCAACGCTGCCAGCGACATTGGCGAGAGCATCTTCGGATCCACGCCCCGCACGCACCTTGACTAACGCCTCCCAAGCCATGCGCATAGTTCGACCATCAGCGGCACTCTGGTGCAGTCTGTTTAACACCCCAATTGATGAGCTGTCTCTTACTCTTCCTATAGCAGAGACCGCTGCAAGCTTAACCCTAAAAGGCCCAGACTCCGCGAGTTCATTTAGAGTCTCAACAGCGGGAAGTCGACATTCAGGGACCTCGTGGGCCAATTGGCCAAGAGCTCCAGCTGCAGTTGAACGAAGTCGCTGAGAGAACTTTGATGTGGTGAACTCAATTATTCTGTCTAAATGACTATCTTGTCTCATAGCCCCTAAGCATCGCACTCCTCCGCTGCGGAGCACATCAGACCAGGAGTCTTTAGACAATAGCACCTCGGCTGCATCTAGCGCTCTAGGTGCCCTGTGCTTACCTAAGATAGCGCCAGCCTCTGCCTCTGAGTATAGAGAGATGTCGCCATGAACAGCTATATTATACAAGGCATCCCAGACCCTCTCATCTCTGAAATTACCCAAGGCTTTTACTAATGCTAGGCGAGCCCTAGGTTCAGTCTCTCCCTCCAAAGCTGGTAAAAGTATAGCTAGAGCCTGTTCTGATCTAGTTCGTCCTAAACTCATGTAGTGGGACTTGCGGACACCCCAGTGCCTCTCTTTGAGTAGGGCCGCACCGAGTGCCGCCAGACCATCTGGCCGGTTTTGGCGAGCGAGGGCCTCGCCTGCTCTTATCCTAACGGTAGGAGCCTCAATATCGTGATCAGATAGCGCAGCAATGTGCCACTTAGCTGGAGCCTCCACTTTCATCCGTGATAAAAACCCAAAGTTTGGATCTATCGCTACGTAACTAAGACCATCTGGCACTGGGACTACATAGGTACGGCTTCGCTCATTCACAGATAGATTCACAGAGGTGGGTGTTTCACCTGCAAAGTGCAGCTCAAGGCCAAACCTGAAGACTTTAGGGACATCTTTACCAGTCTGGGTCTGATTGATTGTTACCTCAAGGTTTCCACCCTTCTCACTCAAGTTAATCTCTAGCTCAGGAAAGCCAGGGCTGTGTATCCACTGCCTAAAAAACCAATCTAAGTTGCGGCCAGTTGAGCGCTCCAATGAGCTTTGAAAGTCATGGGTGTGGACCGTCTGGTGGGCAAATTCGTTAAGATAATTTGTAACTGCTGGCCAAAAGGCAGCATCTCCCAACTCGTTACGCAATGTGTGTACAACGCAGCCAGCCTTCTCATAGAGGTGGCGGTCAAACATATCGATTGGCTCTCTGAACATATAGGTGACTATTGGCCTCGAATACCTCGTGTCCGACTCAACAAAGAAGTCATTAGCGGTCTCCCACATGCTGTAGATCGCCTCTTCTCTGCCGAAGGCATAGTTCGCCCATATAGCTTCTGAGTATGTTGCCCAGCCTTCATTTAGCCAACCTTGTGACCAATCCCTACATGTTACGAGATCTCCGAACCACTGATGAGCCAATTCGTGAGCTATAAGCACATCTCCTACCCACTCGTGCTGAGACCTCTCGTCAGTAAGGCATTGCCTAGTTAATGTTGTAGCTGCCACATTTTCCATACCACCAAAGATGAAGTCATCGACTATCACTTGGTCGTACCTCGGCCATGGATAACTGACTCCAAATTGGCGCTCGAAGCATTCGATCATTTGTGGGGTGCGTCCAAATACTCGTTTTGTAACCTCATCCCCAGTCCCCAAAGGCACAAGGTATCTAAGGGGGAGATCGCCGAAGTTATCCTCGACAACTTCAACCTCTTCCGCAACAACTGTCACAAGATATGATGGGATCGGCTTTTCTTGCTCCCAACTCCACCTTCGCCAACCACTCTCCAGTGTCTCGACACCAGAGCAGAAACCGTTGGAAACGACCGTATACTGGGCTGGGGTGCTGACATGGATAGTCATCGGCACCTTGCAGCTAGGGTGATCAACACACGGGAAGAAAAAATGGCCGTCTGCATCTTGGCATTGCGACCAAGCCTGATGTCTGCGATCAGGTTCGGCCTCGCTTGGGCCGACAAAGTAAAGGCCCCTCCTAGGACTACCGCTATAAATTACAGAGATCTCACCTGCGCTACTAATGCCTTCAACGACAAGCTTTCCATCTCCGTAGCTCCAGGATATTTCACCTCTGCTAAAAGTTACAGACTTTACGTCGACCTCATCAAGGTCTAACTCAACGAGTCCAAATCCAGAGACAGTTGGGCCTACGGAAATTAATGCTCGCCCCTCGAGTGTCTTTGCCTCTGGGTCTATAGATAGATCTAAGGTCAACTTTAGAAGTTCAAAGGCTCGATCTGGTCCGTAATTAGGCAAAACACCTGGCTCGGCAAACGGTCTCGACGACCCCTTAAACCAGCCTGATACCTGCCCTTCAACCAGCAAGCTTTTGTCAGTAGCTCCAGTAGACACCGATTACTCGCCGTCAGCGCTTGGCAATAAAATATATCCCGTATCTAGGTCGCCTAAGAACGCACATTCGTCAGGTCCACAGATATGGAGGTATCCAGCTACATAAGCCGACAACACTGCGTCTAATTTCTCCTCAAACTCACCGAGCCGAGTTCCATTCATAGCGCCCATGTCAGCCTCTACCAGATCAATAAGAGCGTCTGAGTCCTGAAGCTCTAGTTTCGAGAACGGCAACTTGCCGTAGATCTGCTCGCGATACCTATGTGCTGCATCTTTACGACCTCGAATTGGTCCGCTTTTTGTTCTGAGAACCCTTGTCAATCCAAATAGCAAGACCTGGGCTGCCTGTGTACAGCTCTCGATGACCCTATCTCCACCAGCTTGTGGGTTTGTATCAAACCCCATTCTAGTAAGTGAGCGAGCCATGGTGCGAGGGTAAGAAGCATTTACAGTGTTAACAGTGTACTCTTTGACCTCGTATGGGCTGAAGTGCTCCTCAAGCTGCTTGTCAACAGGTCGTCGGCCGCCAGTGTTTTCAACAATCAATGGCGCGTTTACGCAGATAACTGTCCCGTGGCGACCACGGTTTTTTGAGATCCAGCGCAACACATCTTCGTGAGCACGAAGAGAAGATGTCGATATTAACTCGATTCCATCCTCTGTCTGCTCCATAACGGCGCCACCTGATGACTGACGGGGTGCCCAAGCAAGATCTAATCCTAAAAAACGCATGTTCGACAATTTATCTTTCTCCATAGTAAAATTTTGATAAGCGCCTACACCATCAAATATTGAGATTCTTAGCTCAAAGTGTAGCGCTAATCAATTCGCAGGTGCAGTTAACACCTCACCCACCTAAGGCCCACTTGATGATCGATAGGCTCAAGAGATGAGACCTCTGCTCTGCGGTGGAGGCATCTAGAACAGTGGTAGCCACCTCGGCTGCCCTTGTGCGATTTTCCTCTCCACCCGAGCACCTTAGAGCATCGATTAATTGAAAAATGTCTCCTGCTTTTTCTGCATGACGTACGGCTAAAGCCAGAAGCTCTGGATCACCACCGACCTTTGCTCCTATTCCCAAAACCCTGGACACGAGGTAGGACTCCCCTCGCTGAGATAGCCACTTTAGGGCTACCTCGAGCTCTGCTCCCCGGCCCGTCAATATTGATGAGACCGCCTCGTGAAAATGAGCTCGTGCCAACCATCCTGCATCTCTAGCCTCAGAGATACCTCTATAGTGGGCAGCCAACGCGGCTGGAAAATCACCGCGCCATACCCTAACCTGGCCTCGTAGCGCTATAAAGTCCAAACGGACTATCGTCTGGGCAGAGTCTAAGTCCCCCACCGCCCTCAAGCGACCTCGCCCCTGCTCAACTAAACCACTAGCAATATCTATCTTTGCTGACGCAACTGTAGTCATCCTACTATATGAAAGGATCCCTCTACTCCTCACAAGTCTTCTCATGACCTGTACGGTCCGGAGCGCTTCTGAGAGCCTCCCAAGCCGGATAGTTGCCGAGACAACGTTGTACAAAGCCTCCAAATATTCACCGTAATTGCCTGCCTCTCGACATTCAGAGGCCCATCGTCTCAGACCAGCAAGGCCACTATCTACATAGCCCTCCGCGAGGTCAACCTTACCGACAACACCCTCTATTCTACCGCAGAGATAGGCAGAGACTGGTCGCTCAACAAATCCAGCCAATATAGTTCGGGCGCCTGACAGGTTCCCCTGGCAGAGCATCATTAGGGCTTCGGTAATAGCCACACGCACCCTGTCTGAATCATCTAGGTTCGGTGATAATGAAGCCTCAGCTATAGAGTTCGAAGCTCGCTCAAGCTGCCCATGTTTGACGCTCACGTCCGCTAGCTCAATACATGACCTAAGGTAGACTTGGGAACTCTTATCTACCTGAGCCAGGCGCTTACAAGCATAAAATGCCTCTACTGCAAGCGCAGTCTTGCCTATAGTAAGAAGGGCTCGCCCTCGGGCAAGGGCACCAATCGCCGCTGTTTCGGGCGCGAGGTGAAGATCCTTGGAGGCCCTGTCTAGAACAACTAAACCACGATTTGGGGCGCCTTGATCTACCAACCAAGCCCCTAGGTCTACCAATGCTTGGGCCGAATCATCGCCATCAACAGCCATGGCTGTGTGGTACTTTACCTGCTCCTCTCTCCAAGATGACTCTTCTACGTTTTCCAATTCACGCACGATCATCCTATGTATGGACCCTTCGCGCTGTTTGTCTATCTTAGCCACCCAGACTCCAGCTAGAGGCCCACTTCTAAGCTCAAGCCAGCCAGGCTTAGTCTCAGAGATTATTCGCTGCCCTCTAAGCTCGTATGGAGCCAAGGTGTCCTCTGGAACACCAGCTACTACCAAAAGGACCTCAATTGGACATGGGCCGCCAAAGAAAGCAAGCACATCCACAATGGCAGCCGCGTCGGAGGACAACCGATTCCTCAATTGCTCCGCCATCCTCTGGACTACAGCTCCTGTTCTCAACTCAACTGCGCCAGATAATTTCCATAGCGCTCCTCCATCATCATCTACACCATCGAAATAGAGGAGGTTTCTATTGTGAAGGTCCCTAACACCAGCCACTACTGCTGCTGGCATTCCCCCTGTCATGTGGTGAAGATCTACCGCCAAACCTTCTGGAACCGACGCTCCAGACAACATTCCCCGGACTAGTTCTGAGACCTCGTTCAAGGTTAATGCTCGAAGCCTTATCGTTCTGCAGGGAAGTGAATATTCACCCACAGAGTCCGTTACAACAGCTGGAATCTCAGAGGTGATAACCAGCTTCGTTAGCTCCTCGACCTCCTCTGGGCTAGCCTGGTCCAAATTCTCCACTAGAAGTAAAACACCTTTCTCACCGTTCAGGTTATTCAATTCCTTGGCCAAATCTGAAACCTCTTCCCCAATTTCACCTACTAGGATGGCCACAGCCTTAGATATTTGGGAGACTATGTTGGCAACAGCCCCAACTTTTCTACAACGCACAGAGATTATCTCAAAGTTTCGTTGTGCTGCCATTTTCCAAGCAGACTGAGCCACTGTCCCGCAACCCATACCGACCTCGCCCAAGAAGCGGACCCAACCACCGACATCAAGGACCGCCTCGATGGCGCCCATTGGTCCACTTCGGCCAACCATCAATGGTATTGCGAGGTCTTGCCTGCGACCAACGTACCCAGTGAGTATAGCCATAGCTACACCCGCTGATTCAGGGCGGCCACTAGGGTCCCAAGACATTAGTTGTGAGACCACCTCTATGAGCCTATCTGGTGTGTCCGACGGGGCTAATTGAGAAACAGAGGCCGCCCCCTCCTGCCTCTGGGCCTGAAGGGTAGCCGCCGCACCGATTGCTCCGAAGGGCCGCTTGCCAACAATACTCTCAAAAAGGGTTACCCCCAACGAATAGAGGTCCGCCCTTGCGTCTGTCTCAGCTCCCGCTATCTGTTCAGGAGCCATATAGGCATATGTACCCATGACATCACCGAGGGTAGTAGTCAATGGGTCCACAACATCACCAGCTAGACCCAAGTCCATCAACATATATCGACCGTCATTACAGACGAAGACATTATTTGGCTTCACATCTCGGTGGATAACTCCGTTACCGTGAAGAAATTCTAGCACACCAAGCAACTTAGTCGCTAAAGCTACAACCCGCTCAGCCCCCAACGCACCATTGCGTTTAACAACCGCACCGAGCGTGTCACCCTGCAAAAGCTCCAAAACAATATACGGGCGCTCTCCGTCAACGACATCAAAACAGCGAGGTAAGCCACTGTTCTCCAGCCTCATAAGTAGACGGCCTTCTCTTAGAAAGCGTCGGACATGTGCCCCACCCCTCTCAGGCTCACGAAGCATCTTGACGGCGACTCTCCTTCCGCTGGGTTCTTCGGCCTCAAATACGTCTGCTAGGCCGCCAGAGCCTATCTTTTTTATAACGATGTATTCGCCAATTGTTATGTTCATCTATGAGCCAATTCAAAGGTCCAGATTATCTAGTTGGGTATCTCACCCACTCAGCGCCCTCACTCTTTTTAGGGTCGATATCCACCAATACTATCTGATCTCCAAATGTCTGACATGCAACCCTACCAGTAGTGTCCGCAATCGTTAGAACGATCTCTATGTCAATGTCTGCTCCAACCAACACACTAAACTCACGCCCATCTGGCACTCTCTTAGCGTAGACACCAATGGGGCTCAACTCCCCCTCTTGCTCCTTGGTATAGATGACGTATGGAGCACCATCTATTTGAACGACCTTCACCTCTGACACCTGTTTAGCTGACGACTCAATCATCACCTCTGGCTTCTCCCCTGGCTCCAGCATGGCCCAGCAGTATCCTTTTTTACCTTTGGGAACCCAGGCCACCAACACTCCGTCATCGAAGAAACCAACATCAGCGTTTCTACCTGGAAAACCATCGGGACATGCTAGAGGATTACCAAGACCATTCAAACCTACCCCGACCAATGATCCTCCCTTTGTGACCAAGAGAGGTCTGTGTTCACCGACAAATCCTCGAGCAGTCGTCGCCTTCTCTCCTTCTAAGAGCTCTAGCTGACCGCCATCATACTTGTGTACAAACACAGAGGGACCGCGTCTTGCCAAGCCGTAGACAATGACGTCGCCATTATCATCGGAAGTAATCACTGGTTTTACCGCAGGATCATAACCTAGCTCGTGAGTACGAGTTGTTCCGAGCTCTCCCATTGCAGAGACCTCACTAAACATAACCACCATACCTGATGGTCTTTGAACGAAGCTAGCAACAACGAAACCCATCTCCGTGGCAGCTATGCCTCGAGCTAAAACTAATTCAGCTGGGACTGGTAACGCGACACCGATGTCAGTAGGATCACCATGCGGGCCAACTACAGCTAACCTTAGGCTAATGGCACCAGATGGTGTCTCATTCTCCCATAGCACCGCGACTGAGTCCCCTATCCTAGCTAGCTGAGCCTCATGAAAGATCATCTCATCAAGCTTCACATCTTCCTCTACAGACCCCTCATCTGTCACGGAAGCTTTTTGCTCAGCAGTCAGTTCAACACCGTCGAGGCGAGTGTTAGTTATAACTGCGCTGCTCATGTTTGCTCCAGCCAACTCGGCCTGAGCTAGATCTGCTCCTGTAAGGTTAACGCCGTTGAGCTTAGAGCCGCCGAAGTCGGCCTCTGAAAAATCAGCGTCGACCATATTAGCGCGAGTCAGATCGGCATGGCTAAATATCGCCTCATTACCTCGTACTTTGGTAAGGTTAACCCCCACCATAGACGCCCTAGTCATATCAGCGCCAGCCAGTTTAGCATCGACGAAGAGGGTACCATCTAGTTTAGCCGCGCTTAGGTCTACTCGGCTCAGCTTGCACTCTGAAAAGTCAACCTCAGAGAAGTCAGACTCTTTCATCTCTGCACCTTTCAACTTACCAGTTCTAAAACATGCGCCTACAGCCTTAACCCTGTTTAAAACAGCACCGTTGAAGTCACCCCCAGTAAAGTCTGCACCAGACAGATCAGCGTCCTCCATCCAGGCCTCACGAAACCGGACCTTTAGCCCACGAACATCGACCAGAATTGTCTCACTTAGATCGGCACCGTTGAGATTAGTACGATTGAGCATTGCCCCAGTTAGATTTGCGCCAGTTAGGTCGGCCTTCTCTAGGTTTGCACCACTAAAGTCAACGTCTTGAAGATCAAGTCCAGCGAGATCTGCAGCGAACAGATCTGGTGGTCTGCGCTGTCCTCGCTGCTCATTAAACTCTGTTATTTTCCCATTCTCTAACAATTCCAACAAGGTCATTCTAATGTTCCTGTGAGGGCTAAACTCTCAAATTATTTATCTCTTCTAAGACTCTATCACTCTCAGCCCACGATTTCCCAAGCAAAGAGAGCAATTGTAACTATTGAGGGCAATGATGATAAAATATCAGGCTCAAAACCCATGCTGCGCTAAAATAATACCGAGTGATGTTCACTGAGGCATTCCCTGCGAAAATCGCAGCCCTTCACCATTAGCCTATTCCAAACCAAAACGCCGAAGGAAACACCTGCTAGGCTAGAATTTACACCGCGTGGCACGCTTATTCAGACATTTCCTTTCGACGGCGTGCCCCAGTTAATAATCGGGGTAGTTCAGTCGTTCTATTCATAGACGTGCACACATCTAAAACTATTGACATGACAAGAGTTACTGGCATAATAGAACAGATAAACCCCCTACCGACAGGAAATGAAATTATGCGCCCACTTGCATTGGCAATCATGGCTTTATCATGTCTCTCCGCTACAGATGCCCAGGCCAAGGACCTTTCGGGCCGTCTCGGTGTGGGATTCAACAACCAGTTCGCTGGACTGAGTTCCTTGTCAGCTCGCTGGAATCTACCTAGCAGCACAGACACAAGTATAGCTATCGAAGCAAACCTAGGTTTCTCTATGATGGCTGGATCCGATGACGCCTTCTTCGCTGGAGGAAGGGGTTTGTATGGGATCGTTAAAGAGGACAATATGACCCTGTCTGTTGGGGCAGGTGTTGGTTTTCTAAGTGAAGCCACACAGACAGCCTTCAGGTTTCAGCCCGTAATGAGCGCTGAGTTTTTTATTTACGGTCTAGAAAATCTTGGATTCCTTTTGGAGTGGGGTGTTAATTTCGATCTCTCTAGCGAGACGGAGATCCACACAATGTCAGGCTCTCCAAGCCTCGGTCTTCACTACTATTTCTAGCCATTAAACACTAGGTAAAGCTCGTCCAATGAAGAGGCTTATTACAAGCATCGTTATACTCAATGCTCCAATTATGGGTTGTGCCGATGGTCCATGCTCAAATATCGACGGCCCCCTGCTATTCGCTTGGGATCAAGGTAGTGCCCACAGGCTAGCTGGCACAAACAGCTCAGCTTTCGGATCCATATCAGAGGCCCTAGATGCAGCCAGCGACGGAACGGCTGTCTGCGTTGGCCCAGGTGTGTGGCAAGAAAACCTAACGATCAACACCGATGGTGTGCGCCTTTTTGGGGCTGGCTCTGGGGCCACCGTTATAGAGCCTGAGGTCCCAACTAGTGACCCTCAAACATCTGATACAGCGATTATTCAGGTGGGAGCATCCGACGTTATTTTATCTGGAATGAGTCTACGTGGCGGAGAATTTGGCTTGGAGCTGCTACCTGGGAGTGAGACTACGCTTATTGACATGGAGATGAGAACCAACCAGATTGGAATTAAGGGCACTAACGTTGGCAGCTTAGCAGCCAATGGCCTCTACTTAGTTAGAAACACCAACACTGGAGCTATCTTTGAGGGGGGAGGTGAAAACAATCCAATTGTAAACATCTCTAGCCTAGAGGTGATCGGTAACGGAGGAGCGGATGGCGCGGCTGTCGGAGGGCTCCACTCAGAGTTACCGCTAGACCTCTATGGTGCGCTCTTCAAGGACAATTCTGGCGTAAGTACTGCTGATCTCTATGCAGGTGGAGGTATAGTCGCCCAAAACCTAAGAGTAGATATGCCTTTTAGCAGCTCCATAACACCTAGGGTGTCAATGCTTGGGGACATAATACTTGATTCTGCGACCTTTTCTCTCAAGGATGGAGGTGTAGAGCTAGACTGTCTAGGCGGGGAGCTAGAGGTCATAAATATGGCCGTATCTAACTCCCTACCGACGCCTGTAGAGAGGACTTTGACAGTAAATGAATGCAGTGGAGTAATTTACCACGCAACATTTGCGAGACTGGGTGGCCCTCTTCAGGGAACCGCTGTTGAGTTCACAGGCGAGGGCGAAGTGACCATAGCAAACACCGCATTCATAAATTTTGTTGAGTCATCAGATGTCAGCGAGACGGTTATTGCTGAGAGCTCCAATTTTGCGGGTGAACTAGCTGAAGCTCAATTAATCATGCCGCTTTCAAGCCTACCAAACCTTCGACCACAGTCTGATTCTCCCCTTATTGACGCTGGTGAAGATTTGAACGTAGCCCTAGATATCACAGGCTGGGAAAGGCCTAGAGGCAGTGCTCCTGACATTGGGGCCTTTGAACGATAGGCTGATCTGGTTACACTTACTGCAATCGACCTCTCAACAAATGGTTTATATGCGACAGAAAATGCTCTTTGTCAGCCTTCTAACGGCCCTATTTTCCGGCAGCGTTAATTCAGCCACTTGGGATCCTGATCTTGAATGGCACACCATATCAACGCAGCACTTCAACATCACTTTCCATAACGGTGAAGAGCAACTTGCAGCAGAGCTCGCGGAGACTTCAGAGGAGATCTGGGCAGTCTTAACTGAAGACATGCAGACCTTTCCTGATAGGCGAACAGAGATAGTCTTAGTAGACAACACTGACATCGCAAACGGGTACGCAATGACGCTCCCCGTAAACACCATAGTTATATACGTAACAGCACCTACTGAGGGCTCATCCCTGGGTCTGTATGAAGACTGGCTACAGGCAATAACAACTCACGAGTACGCCCACATACTACACCTCGACACTGTGGAGGGGATCCCGAGGTTCTTAAGGCGAGTGCTAGGAAGAGTTATTGGTCCAAACTTAATCTCACCGTGGTGGATAGTTGAGGGTCAGGCAACATACCAAGAGACACGGTTCACATCTGGGGGAAGAGGCCGGGCGCCATCAGCGCAGATGATAATAAGGATGTCTATTTTAGAAGACAATTTCCCTTCCCTCGGTGAAATGGACGGTTGGGGCTCCGACCTTCCTGCTGGAAACACGCGATATCTGTTTGGGCAAAGCTTCCTTCAATATATTGCGGACAATACTACTGAAGATGCATGGACTCGCTGGAACCACACATATGGTGGTTGGCTCCCCTACGCACTTCCTGCGGAGCGAGTCTTCGGCAGAAGTTTCGATGATTTTTATGTAGATTGGAGAGCGCACCTGCAGGAATTGTTCTCTAACGTTCAGGCAGATTTAGAGTCTGAGGGCCTGAGTGATTTCGATGTAATCTCTGATGGTGAGAGTTCATGTTCTGCGCCCACCTTCTCTCCTGATGGTGAGAGCTTAGTCTACTCCTGCTACAACATGGCGACGGGAGGAAACATCTTCATCGCTAACAGTGACGGCAGCGAGCCTCGCGTACACCTAGAGGGGATCACAGGAAAAAGCTTCTCTTGGAGGCCTGATTCCAGTGGCTATGTTTACGCTGCCCCACATAGCGTCGGACTATTCAACACTTACTACGACGTCTATAGCGCTAGTGTCGACAGTGACAGACCGCGTGCATTGACAAGTGGCGCCCGTATGCGTGACCCAGAACTATCACCTAACGGTTCCGATCTACTAATGGTCAACAATGAGGTACAAAACAATAACCTCCAACGAATGCGAATAGATCAAACCACCACAGAGTTAACGTCGTTCCATGACCACACTCAATTCTCGACACCTAGGTACTCCCCAAACGGAGAGTTCATCGCTGTAAGTGCCTGGCGAAATGGACTTAGGGACATATGGATTCAGACAAAAGACGGTGATAGGTGGAGGAGTATCACTAATGACACCCACCTCGACACTAGCCCATCGTTCTCCCCAGATGGATCAACTCTATTTTTCTCATCGGAGCGAAGCGGAATCCCAAACATATACGCCGTAGACATGGACAGCGAGGAGCTCTGGAGAGTCACTAATGTCCTAGGAGGTGCCTTTCAGCCAGACGTATCACCTGATGGCGAAATGCTAGCCTTCCAATCCTTTACTACGAATGGCCACGACATCGCTCTAATGCCATTAAACAGGGATAATTGGATTCTAGAAGGGCCACTTGAGCTAGTTGACAACGGTCCAAATGGAGACTTGAGCTATGTAGCCGATCCCAATTGGCGCTCGGGCCTTTCGGAGGCCCCCCCTTCTCCTTACGTTAGCGGCGGCGACGAACCAGAAGAGACACCAGAAGAAATTGGCGGCTACCCAGTCAACCCTTACAACCCTCTGCCAACCCTGTTGCCGCCAAGATACCTAATGCCTGGACTGTACTCTACTACATTTGGACTAATGGGAGTACTGCAGACAGGGAGTTCAGATACGCTCAGACATTATGGATACAGCGCATATCTCACAGCCAGAACGGACAACCAAGACATCGGTTGGGGTGGAGCTCTATTCTTCAACAAATGGCTCCCGTCATTTACCTTAGGTGCATACAGCCACAGCGTGCCTTACGGAGATATATTTGTTGAAACAACTACTGAAGTTGGAACAAACATCCCAGGGTTAGAGTCATCACTAACTAGGTATTGGGACAACCGACTTAGAATGTATGCTTCGGTAAGCTACCCATTAAAACGAAACCTCGTAACATGGATAAGATGGTCTGGGATTAATAGGTCTCCTCTGTATGATATCCCCGACAATGCATACAGGCCCTGGCTACCAACCAGAGGTTTCCTATCCTCAATCGGTGGTGGTATCAGAACTGGTAAGTCTAGTTACTATCCATACTCAATATCTCCTGAAGACGCCCGGCTCGCGTCTATAACGACTAAGCTCACATCATCACTAATTGGCTCTTACATACTCAATAACGAAGACATCCCGCAGGATTTTGATCAACTACAGATCACAAGCGAAATTAGAGAATATCTAAAGCTACCATTTGCCTCCAACCACGTTCTGGCTCTTAGAGCTGCTGGTGGAGCCTCTTTCGGGGACAGGCTGAAATACGGTAGTTTTAGGCTCGGTGGTAACTACGGTGAGTCTGGTTACTACGCTCTCCCTGATGAGTACATATCCCTCAGAGGATGGAAGGTAGCATCAGTGTCAGGAGACTGGTACGGTCTCGCAAGTGCCGAATATAGGTTCCCAATCGCCCGAATAGACACTGGGTACAGCACTGTCCCGTTGTTCTTGAAATCGCTTCACGGGGCTATATTCGTAGATGCTGGGACTGCTTTCGACGATCTTGAGGTAACCCCTTCTCCACTGTTCGGAATAGGAACTGAGCTTAGGTTAACGGGAATAATAGGCTGGGGTCTGGGTCTACAGGCTAGACTAGGCTACGCTTTTGCCCTATCGAACATGGACGGAGCAATATCCCCAGTCAGCCCAGAGTCACTATACTTTAGATTTGGAACAAGTTTCTAGCGATGCTACTGCTACTATCAAGCCTTGCTCTTGCCACTCCACAACCAATGCCTGCCTCATCAACATGTGATGATGTTTTGTCGGCAACTAACGACAACAGTTGGGAATATGCCGCTCGAAGCGCTGACTGCGGTGAATATGGCCCGATGGCAAATATTGCGGAGTTGAACCCACACGCAAGGCTTCTTCAGGCCCGTGGCGCTGAACCATCAGTCCGTATCCAGTTATTAGATGGCAACCTCCCAAGCGGTTCCGCTGGGGATGAGGCTCGTTTACTTTTAGGCTCGGCCCTAGTGGAATTGCATCGTAGCGAAGAGGCTAAGCCGCTACTTAGGGCAATCCTATCCAGTAGACACGGCGCTGCTTCTAGGTGGTGGTTGTGCGTCGGGGCAGAAGACCGAGGCGCTACTGAGGCGGCCATCTCAACATACCGCTCACTATGGCACAGGTACCCTAACAGCGAATACGCAAACATGGCCCAAGAGAGGTTATCGGCACTAGGCCACCCAATCGACGACATGAATATTGCTTCAAATCGCTCTTTAGCCCTTCAGAAGGCTCACTTTCTTGTGGGTAACTACAGGGCTCCTGAGGCGGTCGAAATCTACGATTCTATAGAGGCAGCAGCACCAAACAGTTCTCCAGAGTGGCGACAAGAATTTGCTATGATGCTATTCTCCGCAAAGGAATACGAGCGGGCAGTCGAAGCACTCATCGACCTACCTAAAACTAGCGAAAATCTCTATCACTTAGCTCTAGGGTTCTCTAGGTTCGGTGACTATGAAAATGCCGATAGAGTTTATCGAGAGTTGATGGACACCTATCCAAACAGCCGTAGGGCTGACACTGCATCTTACAAGCTCGGTTATCTTCAATTTGATTCTGGAAATTTAATAGAGGCGATAGCAGAATTTACAGAGCACCTTAGACTCCGACCTAATTCTAGACACACAGAAAATTCGTTGTGGTTTCTTGGTTGGTCACAATTTCGGCTTGGCAACTACACTGAAGCTATCACATCCTTTGACCTTCTCTCTAGACGGTATCCGTCTAGCTCTCTATCACCAGCTGCAAGCTTTTGGTCAGCTAAAGCCAACGCCAGACTGGGAGGTGGTGAGGGTCCAGATAACAGGGACTATATAGAGGCTATGGAGTCTCTTATTGAGAGGCACCCGCTATCTGGACATGCATGGTTCGCGTCACAATTAACAGGGGCCAATTTTCCCAGCGCTCCCCCTGAGGAGATATCACCCCCTTCTCAAGCTTTACGTGAGCAATACCCTAACCTGAAGATCGCTATGTTTTTCTCAGAGATAGGAGAGAACAGGTGGGCAGAAGAACGTTTATCAGGGCTCATAGACCAGATCGAAGGAGAAGGCAGAGAGGTTCGTCTAGCATTCGCTTCCCTCCTCCAAGATTTAGGTGCCTATAGACCAGGCCAGGAATTAGCCAGACCTTGGTGTGGAACTCCTCAACAACCTGGACCTGGGGCTACCATATGTTGGCCTCGCCCCAACTTCGAAACACTCTCAGAGATTACAGAGGCCGTAGGGTTACCTGTGAATCTGCCATACGCGATAATGAATGCGGAGTCTGCGCTAGATCCCAGCGTTACTTCTCCTGCCGGTGCTTGCGGGCTAATGCAACTCATGCCATCACTTGGCGAAGAGCTGCATTCGGAGAGGTTCCCAGATCAAACTTGGAGCACAGACCTGCTATATGACCCAGACTACAATGCGCTCATGGGGACTGTCGAATTAGGACGATTAGCAACTAGATTCGAAACAGAAGCAGATTCAATGATGACCCCGCTAGTTATAGCTGGCTATAATGGTGGGCACCCCGCAGTTAGTCGTTGGCTGTCAGAGACGAATGGCCCAATAGACTACGCAGAATGGTCAGAGAACATAAGCTACACAGAAACTAGGCGTTACGTGAGAAGAGTCTTGGGGTACATGATGGCCCTACAATGGATTTACGGATCATAGACCATATCTTTGCCTGACTCGCATACCTATTTATGGCGTTAGAAGATAGATAACTTCAGATCTTGAAACGCTGAGTCTAATGAAAACGGAGAAAATCTTGTCATTTTGGCTGTCCGACAACGAATATTTGGGTTTAGGTATGCTACCGCACGCTGATCTAGCCGACTTAGCGGTAGAACTAGGGGTCATACCCGAGGCTGAAATAAAACCAAGAGAGCTTCTGTCGACCCTTGTTATGAGGTTACTGAGCCTAGCTGAGTCCGAAGGCCTCCCATTATCAAAATGGGATAAAGATGACCTCACTGAGTTACCAACAGAGCACAGGGAGGCACTGGCAGCGAGTATGGGTTGGAGACCCGACGTTAGAGACATGCTCAAACGTGGACAAAAGATTTATAAGCACTACAAAAAGCAACGATCTAGGAGCCAAATCGCGATAATGGTTCCACTACTAATTAAACCACTAGCTCGTCACGCATACGAAAAAGGTAAGCAAAGGATTGGTTCACAGAGTTGACAGCATAACCAAACCGAACCAAGTTGCAGCCAGATTGAATTATATGGAGTCTACACGTGTCTACAAAAACATGCCCATCATGCCACACCGAAATCCCTCAACAAGCCTATCGCTGTAAGCAGTGCTTCCATGACTTTGATACAAAAGTAGCGCCCAGTGGTTCGCCATTCATGGTGTTGCTGAAGTTGGTTGCTGCTATGGCTGTTGTTGCCTCTGTAGTTTTTTGGCAGACAGCTGGAGTCCCTAGTGAGATACAGGTCAGTGTAGACCAACGTACTCAGACTATACGAGTATCTGAGATGTCTGGAGGAGAGCTAAGAACAAACACCATAAGGTTCAGCGAGATATCCCAACTTGAACACAGAAGCCTTGATGGAGGACAATTCGTGGTTGTAGTAAAGAGTCATGCTGGTACTGAGTTGCTGTTTCCCGTCAAGGAGTTCAGTCAAGAGACGTTTGCTACTGAGGTAATAACTACTATTAATAACGAAGGTTACAGCGTCCCACTTGTACAGACAGGGGTAGAAGACGGTGTCCAACTACTCACGCAGTAGATCGATTTAGAGCGCTACAACAATTTGGGTTGGCTAATCTAGCTGCCCAGCTAATCTGGGCTAGGAAATGGGAAATTCTATCAAAGGTTTTTCAAAGGATCTTGCGATAGATCTAGGGACTTGCAACACGCTCATTGTAATGGAAGGTATGGGTGTGGTTGTTGATGAGCCGAGCGTAGTGGCCGTTCAGAGAGGTCACGGCGGTCTACTAGGAGAGGTTCTAGCTGTAGGTCAAGAGGCTAGCGATATGGTTGGGCGAACTCCTAGCAATATTGTTGCGGTGCAACCACTGAAGGGCGGGGTAATCTCTGACTTCCGAATGTGTGAAGAGATGCTCAGGCACTTCATAACCTTGGCCAATGGCAAAGGTGGTTTTTTCAAACCAAGAATATTAGCGTGTGTTCCTCATGGTGTGACAGAAGTCGAAAAACGAGCTGTATATGAGTCTGCTCGTGCAGCTGGAGGGCGTGAAGTTTACCTGTTGAGTGAGCCACTAGCAGCTGCGCTTGGGGCTGGTTTACCAGTAATGGAGCCCACTGGCTCAATGATAATCGACATCGGGGGTGGAACGACCGAAATCGCGGTTATCTCTATGGGAGCAATAGTAAAGGCAACCTCACTCAAAGTAGCTGGTGATCAGATGGACGCATCGATTGTAAGCTATCTAAAAGAGAACCATGGGCTGATTATTGGTGATAAAACAGCGGAGCACATCAAGCGTGAGATTGGCTGCGCAATACCGCACGATAAGCCAATCAGCGCAACCATAAAAGGTCGTGACAGCAACACTGGTATACCTAAGCAAATCGCGATTTCAAGTGTTGAAATAGGGCAAGCCTTGGCGGGCCCCATAAGGATGATTCTACAAGGTATACAGCGAACCCTAGCTTCGACACCGCCAGAATTATCTGGTGATCTTCACACAAGAGGTATTGTTTTGTGCGGAGGAGGCTCACTACTATACGGCATTGACACACTGATTTCTGAGACAACTAAGGTGGATTGCGCCAGAAATTCAGAGCCACTCCAGTGTGTCGCTAAAGGCGCTGGTTTAGCTCTTGAAGACCCATTCTTGCTCAACCGTGTTGCTCTCGCCTGAAACGGACATTATCGACAGCCTATCTGCCGAAATATGCACCCAAGTTCCCCCTACACCAAAGCTACCACTGTTTACAAACAGACCATCAGTAAGTTCGTACAATCCCACCTTGTGGGTGTGCCCCGCCACAACGACATCCACTGCCTGATCTCTAAGTATGCAGTTAGCCCACTCAATCTGGGCTGACACTATATCTTCTCCATACTCATGATCCCGCGAATGCCCAGCAAGCGCCTCACCCACACGCCTGCTACCATTCACACCCGCAGCCCTCATAAACAAGGAGAATGGGCGAGATCTAAGTCCACTAGCAAGCACCCTGTACCCAAGAGTTCGATCCGCCTGATCACCGTGGGATAAAAAAACCCTAGTATCGCCAAAACTCAATTCAAGAGAGTCAACGACATCTATACCAGACAACGAAACTTCAGCTCCACCAACGTGAAAGTCATGGTTTCCACGAACCCAAGTAAACTTTCGAGGGTTTTCAGCTATAGCCCTAAATAATGGCGCTCCCAATGGGTGGATTGTGCGATCGTTGCCCCACCAGAAGTGAAAAATGTCACCCAAGAACACAACATGTTCAGCGTCGACATCGTTTATCCAAGCCAACAACTGTACATATGAGGGCTCATCTAATTCGCACAGGTGTATATCAGAGACAATTGCTATAGACATTTCACCAAATAGAATATCAACATATGACGAGAAAGGGGATAGATATATGCCCATGACAACTCCATTAGCAGAGCGTATGAGGCCTAAGGAGCTCAGGCTAATACTTGGCCAGGAGCACCTAACTGGTGCCAATGGCATACTATCAGACTCAGAAACGATGCCATCCCTAATTTTATGGGGAGCGCCTGGCTGTGGAAAGACCACTATTGCGAGGGCCATAGCCAGCAGGTCTAATTCACTCTTCCTCTCAATCTCAGCGGTCTTAGATGGAGTAAAGGATCTTAGAAACGTTATTGAGAGAGCTAAAACCACCGCAAAAATGGAGCAGCGCTCTACAATATTATTCGTGGATGAGATTCATCGCTGGAACAAGGCCCAACAAGACGCGTTGCTCCCACATGTTGAGTCGGGCACTATTACTCTCATAGGGGCAACTACAGAGAACCCATCGTTTCATGTCATCCCCGCGCTCCGTTCTCGCGCAGAGGTAGTCGGGCTCAAGAGGTTGTCTGATGAAAATGTAGTCACCCTCCTAAACAGAGCCCTTATTGATAAGGATGATGGCTTAGGGTCATTAGGGATAAATTTTGAAGAGCGAGTACTTGAGCGTATAGCAGCGATCTCTAGCGGAGATGTTAGGCGAGCCCTTACGTTGATGGAGCGGTTGTCTACAGCTGTAAAGGCTGGAGGGCTAGTTACAGAAAAGATCGCCAAGGAGGCTCTTGAGCGGGCCGATATTCACTACGACCGTGACGGAGAAGAGCACTTCAACACGGTTTCCGCTCTAATCAAGTCAATGCGCGGATCAGATCCAGACGCCGCAGTCTATTGGTTGGCCAGAATGATCCATGGCGGTGACGACCCAGTATTCATCGCCCGACGCCTAGTTGTGTTTGCCTCGGAAGACGTGGGGAATGCTGATCCTAGAGCATTGTTGATAGCTACTGCAACCGCTCAAGCAGTACAGCTCGTAGGACTACCTGAGTGTAGAATAAACCTTTCACAGGCGGTGACTTACCTAGCGAGTGCACCGAAAAGCAATGCATCTTACAAAGCCATTAACAAAGCGATTTCCGAGGTAAAGAAATCTGGGGCGCTACCTGTCCCACTACACCTCAGGAACCCAGTCAGTAGAGAGATGAAGCGTGCAGGCTACGGAAGAGACTACAAATACCCTCATGACTATGAGCATGGGTTCGTGAAGCAACAACACCTACCCGACAAATTGCCAGTCGCCAATCTATACCAGCCAGTAAACTGGGGGCATGAGAAATCTATCTGGGAGCGGCTGAAGTGGTGGAGAAAGGAGCGCTAGTAGCTCCAAAAGCCTACTACATTCCAGAGTCTAGCAACTCATCAACGAAGCTCTCTGAAGCCAGCACTTCGTACGAAATAAGCACTTCATCAAGTGGCTCTGGTACAAAGTCTAAGAAAGTAATGCTGTTACGAGTTCGATCATACTCGAAGTCTGTCCCAAGATAGAACACATACTCAGTACCTTCTACACCGTTCACTACAACAGAGATAGTACTCTCAACTGGTACAGTACTTAGGAAGAACTCTCGCTTCAAACCAGCGGCCTGCATACCTAGCTCAGTTAATACCGTGTTCCATGATGTGTCGCAGATCGGCCATAATATTCCGCCTATCTGAGTTGTAGCAGTTATATATTTGGTCCCAATTGTCTCACCACCTGGACCACTACCACACTGATTTGTCCATACGATGGATGAGAATGAGGTGAGATCCTCGTGACTCTTTATTGCTGTTGCCCAGCTAACGAACTCCGCAACACTTACGTTTGAGTAGTCCTCCTCATCAGAGATGACAATCATTGCAAGTGCCGCATCTTCTCTTAGGAAGCCCCTATTATAACCACTTTCATGAGTGGTTAAAGCTGCAAAACCAGCATCAAGCCCCTTCTCGTTACCTGAACCAGAGGTTCCAAGACGCGCCCTCCTCCCGAAGCTCGCAATAGCATCAGCTGAAGACATATTGCTGTCGATGTAGGTGGTACCACCATCTGTCACAAGCTTACCTGAATGTCCATTGCTCTGCATATCGGTCGAAACAACACCTACGTGGTAATCTAAGCCAGAATTTGTGAAATACTCCATAAATGAGGCAAAGTTCTGGGTTAACCCAGCTTGCTCTTGATCCATAGAGCAAGAGTTATCGATAATCCAGAGCACATCAACAGCTGATACCGTTACCTGCACAACTCGATCAGTCTTAACCTCCGCTCCTAGCTCGGGTGGGTTGTACTGACCCAACGCATCGTTTTGATCATGGATTTCGTAGTCCGAACATCCAACGAACAACAAACAACCGATAAGAAATCTCTTCATTATTCCAACTCCAACCTGACCTAATACTGACGTAAGTTAGCCTAAGAATTGCTAACCTGCACACCTTTTAAGGCTCCATCAATCAAAAAACAGAGGTTTTACACTTAGGAAAACCTCTGGCTATTCAAATAGTTGGCCAATAATGACCTCACACCTGCAAGTAACAGAGCCCACTTCAACCCTTTTAGAGTCGCTGACGACGACGTATTTACCGCCATCCAAAACATGTGCCTCATGAGAAAATGCTATGGACTTACTTCGAGAGTAAAGGCTTTCACTTAATCGTGAGTGAGGTAGACCAAAACTCCGTACCTGTTCTTCCATCTATAACCACTAGCCATAGAGTAACCTCGCCCTCCTCTTCTGGTGCAGCTAAGCTGTACGATACCTCCGTGTCGCCCGCAGATACAGCCACAGAGTCGCCGATCCAAGCACCCCCTGTCGTATATCCCCATACAGATGCAGCTCCTTCAAATTGCCCCGAAATGCTGCAAACATACTCTACAGTCTCCAGTGGAGCCGTATCCTCTGGTCCATCGCATGTTATCGAAGGATTAATCTCTGGCTCTGTACTTGTTGATATGTCTATAGCTCTAAACGCTAGACTAACACCCTCTAAGGGCAGCCCATTTAGAAGCTCAGATGGGTTCTGAAGCATGGATTTAACATCATCTGACAACGGCTCATCCAATTCACCAAATATGGGGCATAGGCCAGGCTCACACGCCAAAGCCCACCTGCTAACAAATGGGAATGGCTCCTCTTCAGCTACAGCTGCCAGAACAGTGGAAACCTGAAATTCTCCTTCGGGCTCATTGAGAGACAACCCATCCCAAAGTTCATTTTCTGCTTCCCCACAAGCACCTGGATATAACGAACTACAGGTCCATTGCATAAGTTCGTGGTCATCCGAAGGATCGAATACTAGGGTCTCATAGTTTATTATCTGACCTGGGTTTGCCTCGGGAACATCAGTAAATATGCCCATAACTCTTAGCTCTTCTACCAGGGTATCCTCACTAGGAGCAGCACACGCTAACCATAGAAAAATCACCACTCACCTCTCAGTCCAAACACAGGTAGTAAAGGGTTACTAGTAATTGGGACCTCTTCTGAGTAATCAGCGTTCCAAGCCATCAATTCTGGGTTGCTGGTATTAGTGGCGTTTTGTATCTCAAGATAGCCGCCCAGAGTCCAACGATCAAAATCCCAGCGCTTGTCTATCCGAAGATCTAGACAGAAAAAAGTAGGTAGTCTTCCAGAGCTTCTCTCGCCGTACACGGGAACAAAGACCCTGCTGCTGACATCGTAGTATCTGTTCACCACAGGCGTATAGGGGTTACCTGAGCTTGCTCTAACCCGAACACCCAACCTATACTGGTTCTGTAGCTTTTGACTCCACAAAGCAGTGACCACAAGAGGCTGGTCATAGGTGAACAATTCCTCTTCCTCATCAGGGCGGTCTTGCCTAGTACTGGCCGACCATGTTGCGGCTAACATTCCTGTGGAGTCCCTGCCGTCGTATCTAACGAAGAGCTCACTACCAACAGATCTACCAACACCCTCGTTCGCATACGGATCTGTGTCGAAGGGGCCAATCGGTGGGGGTCCACTATAAAACCTGAGGCGGTCCTCACGCCCTACCACAAGATCACTCAATTCGTTCACAAACCCCACCAACTCAACCGAGAGGTTCTCTCCAAACTGTTGCTCTACCCCGACACTGGCCTGAAGTGATCGAGGTGCAGTAAGGTCGATGGTGCCATCAGCGCCCTCATCCACCTGTCGTAATGTAGGGAAGCTACTATAACGACCCAATGCACCTTGAAGAACAGTTGCAGGTAGCACCGCATAGCGCATAGAGAATCTAGGATCTACAGTGCTTGCGCGGTAGCCATTGTCGAAGCCCCACGCATCAACTCGAACACCTGGCGAAAGAACCAAGCTGCCTAATCGGACAGAGCTTTCGACATATGCACCAGGTGCAAAATATAGGCTGCTGCCCTCCTCCCTAGTGCGTCCTACGTCAAAAAGAAACGACTGCTCTCCAAACAGAACATCTAGCCCAGCTCTTAGACCAACAGGTAGTTCGGAAGAAGGTTCTATCTGGACCTCCTCTCTCAAAGATACTCCGAGATCTAATTCATACGCATCGCTATCATCACCAAATTCAAAGAACCTGTTCTCTGGGCCCAGAGATAAGGTTGTCTCATGACGATACCTTCCAGACTCTTTGAGCCTCCTGACCCTGAAACGCAAGAATCTGTCCACGAACGAAGCGAGTATCTCATCTTCACCGCCACCCAAGAACCTGAATCTATCATCAGAACCGAACAGCAGAAAATCCCACGTAGCGTTCGCTTTATGAACGACTCTAGCCTGTAGATCATAGTACCTAGGCGCCTGTACCAATAGGCCAGTGTCTGCGCTGCTAAGCAGAGGGTTTAGCAAGGCGTCAATATAGCTACGCCTACCGGCGATGGTCAGTGATGTGCGATCACTTACTTTTTGCTCTACAAATAGACTCACCTGGTAAAGGTCAAGGCTAGCGAAGCGGGTGTCTTCCTCAGGGAGGTCTGTCGTAGTTCTAAGATCAACCACTCCACCGAGTACTCTTCCATATCTAGCGCTGGCATTGCCTGGCACAAAAGCGACCTCTTCGAGGCTGTCGCTAGGCAAGACAGACGTCAAACCAGCGAAGTGAAAGACAAGTGGTATTGGGCTACCGTCAATATATGTAGCCGAGTCCTCTGGGGAGGTACCTCGTATTATCAAATTACCAGTTCCTAGTGGTGCTCTCAATACACCTGGTAGGTTCTGAACAACCTTAACTACATCTCCGGCCGTTCCTGGTAGGTATTGTATTTCATCGGCTGTAAGGCGACGCTCAACAACCTCAGTATTACCGCGTTCTGCCTCAATTACGATCTCCATATCGCTAGCTTCGTACTGAACTGAATCCCGCCCGATCAATATTTCAGCTACCAAAACACTGCCTAAAACAACCTCAAACTCGATGACTTCTGGGATAAGGTCCTCTCGGCTGGCTAGGATTGTCCAGGGTCCCTCAGCCAGCCCCGCTAACTCGAAATTACCTTCTGCATCCGAGTAAGCCACCGCGTAGGCTCCGCCTGGTCCCCTGGCCTCTACACGCACATAGCCTAGAGGCTCAAGCTCCTCGGCACCCTTAATGGTACCTTCGAAACTTATTTGTGGAGCAGCCTCCACGTCGAACACCACCCTGTAGCCAATTACTGCGCCAGATGGCTGATCGTTCTCATCATAAGCTGGCGTGAACCTAGAACCGAGTGCAGCCATCCTAGCGGGTTCCTCAAATGGGCTCCCTGTTGGATCTACAACCTCCACACCCACAACCTCACCCTGGGCTGAGATCTGGAGCCTAAGAAGTACACTAGACTCTATCCCCGCCGCTAATTCAGCCTCTGGGTAGACAGCAGGTGCAGCATAAACCACCTCTGGCAGACGCGGCTCCCCAGCGAGAGCCAGACCTATAAATAAGAGTATGTTTATAAACACGAACTCACGCCAAACTCTCTAAAGTTACTTCGAGGATTCCAATAAAATAAAGCAATCATTACATCTCATTCTTATGAAACAAACCAACACCATTATCTATTCAAAACTTATTCAAAAATAGACTAATTGTCTATATATTTATTCAAATCTAACAAATACTGGTACAAAACTTATTCGTATGCTATAAATTACAAATGACTAAGTTTGCTATAGGGGCGTTATCGAAAGCGAGCGGGATTCCCGCTAATACTATTCGTACTTGGGAGAGGCGATACGGCTTCCCCACGCCAAGACGCACTGATGGTGGCCACAGGTTGTACAACCCTGAAGATGTCGTCAGGTTGAGGTTAATAGCAGAAGCCCTTGCACTCGGCCTTCGGGCTGGCCAAATCGTACCTGCTTCGGTGACAACGCTCAAAGAGATATTAAGGAAGGCACCCTTACAAACAGAGACGGAGACACTCCTAACTCATGCTCGAAACATGAATATTGCGGGTATGGACAGGGCGCTTAGCCTCGCATTTACAGCGAAAGGCCTCGACGCCTTTCTCACTGAGGAATTAGGCCCATTCCTGTATAAATTGGGTGAGGAGTGGGCAGCTGGAGAGGTAGACGTACATCAGGAACATTTCGCTAGTAACCGCGCAAGAGCATTCTTAGAAGGGATATGGCGACCACTTGCCAATGGCAGAGGTCAACCTATAGTCCTTGCCACACTTCCTGGGGAGCGGCACGACCTAGGCTTACACATGGCAGCGTGTGTTATCGTATCCGAAAACATACCTGTACTATTCTTAGGCTCAGAGGTTCCAATAAGCTCGTTAAACCAGAGTATCGTGGACCTTAAGCCCCGAGCAGTAATGTTAGGTGTCACTCAGCACACGTCTGAAAGCAACAAAGCTTTAGTTCAAAACCTCGTGAAAATGCTACCCGAAAATCACCCAGTTTTCCTGGGTGGTGAAGCAGCTGGGGTAGACCTAGGCTTACCAGTGATGTCAACACTTGTTGAGCTTAGAGTATGGTGCCAGTTTTCGCGCTGATATTTTTAGGTCAGTAACCACCCAATAGTCCACCTGTTCCCAAAAGGGTTTCACCCCCCGGGACCACAGATAAATGTCCAGGGGGTGGGGGGTAGGACATCCATCGGATCAACCGAG
>Ga0115011_10000202_pt1 | contig 54691 bp, 43 predicted proteins | sample TroAtlMetagenome_2_FD_88705 | JGI IMG/M metagenome (GOLD analysis project Ga0115011, IMG submission 88705) | Marine eukaryotic phytoplankton communities from Atlantic Ocean - Tropical Atlantic ANT8 Metagenome | ecosystem: Environmental > Aquatic > Marine > Oceanic | place: Tropical Atlantic... | reverse complement strand
CCTCTACATGATTACAACCACATCTTTCATAGTTACGAAGCGCGTTTGCAAACGCTTGCTTATAGCGACGACAACGCTCGTCATGATATTGTGGCTACCACGGCAGCTCGTAATGATGCTCGCGTACAAATAGAATATCGCAAGCAGGAAAAGAAAGAGCTGGAAGTTGATTTAGAGTTGCATCGACGCGATGAGTACGAAGCCGAACTCTATTCGGCAGCTCTGCTGGCAGAAGTTAACAACTTGACAGCCTCTTTGGCAGAGCTATTTGAACGTAATCAGTCATTGGCTCAGGCACTGGTAGAACGTCAGGCTCAGCTTGAGGAAGCTATTAATGCGCGGACGCAGGACGCTGAAAACGCAACCGGTAATTCAGAAGAATAAGATTGTCTTCAGGCCACTCTCTACCCGCTCTTGGGTAAAATAGTTTGTTATGGGAATCTACGACCGCGACTATTACCAGCAGGAAGATACGCCTCAACGCACACGCGCGGTGCGTCAGTTACGTAATACTTCCGTCACCAACAAGCTATTGCTTGCGAACATTATTGTTTATCTCATTTGTTGGCTAATTTGCAGTGGCAACTCTAATCGAACACAGGCGGTTTATGATGCGTTAGCCATAGGCAATGATTTTTTTGAGCGACCCTGGGAAATCTGGCGTTTAATATCCTATGGCTTTATGCATTCACCATTTTGGGAAGGCACTGGTGGAATTTGGCATATTTTGATGAATGGGTTTGGGTTGTGGATGTTCGGTCGTTCCATTGAGCAAAGATATGGAAGCAGCGAATTTTTAAGGTTTTATTTGCTAGCAATTATTATTAGTGGTTTCGTCTTTGTGATCACCAACCTTGGTGGGCCCGGGCTGACTTCTGCTGTTGGAGCATCCGGGGCAGTCGTCGCGATCGTCATTCTATTTTGTTTTCTTTACCCCCATGAAAAACTACTTATATACGGTGTTCTGCCAGTCCCAGCCTGGATCGTGGGGATCTTATATGTTGGATTCGATATACTCACAGCATTTAACCAGGCGAGTGGGGCTGATTCTCGGATAGCCTGGCAGGCTCATCTGGGTGGAGCAGGCTTTGCTGCGGCCTATTATCTGCTGAAGTGGGATTTTGCATTTCTTAGCAGATGGTTTTCAACTCGATCGCCAAAGCTGACGGTCTATCGGGAACATGTTGACAGCGTGGTTGTTGAGGATGAGCCAAGTGCTGAAACCCAATTGATAGCTCAGGGGGAAGCAATACTAAAACAGTTACACGAGAAGGGTGAGACAAGTCTGACTGCTCGTCAGCTTAAAACGCTTGAGCGTTATAGTGAATTGCTCCAACAACGCCGGGGGCGAGATGACGGTCAGTACAAATTCTAGTAGTTCGGTTCTTTCTCGAAGGCAAATGCTTGCTTCTGTAGGCGGCGGTGCTGGGATGATAGCATTACAGGCTATGATGGCGGAGGAGAGGGCACAGGCAACAGGCCCAGATTTCTATGCTCCGCGTGAACCCCACTATGCACCGCGAGCATCTCGAGTGATTTGGTTGTTTATGCATGGTGGCCCTAGTCACGTCGATCTGTTTGATTTCAAACCAGATTTGGTCAAGTATGCCGGTAAGCCAGTTCCTGAGTCGTTTGGCAATGTTATGACTCGACGTAACGTGGCAAAGAACCCCTTGTTGGGTCCTATTAAACCATTCCGCAAGCGAGGTGAGTCGGGGCTGGAAATTAGTGAGTTCCTGCCTCATATCGCCGAGCAGGCAGATCGACTTTGTGTTATCCGTTCGATGCATGGTGATAGCGTGAATCACCCGCAATCGGTTTACCAGATGAATACGGGTAACATTTTGATGGGTCATCCGAGTGTTGGCAGTTGGATTGCCTATGGGCTGGGGACATTCAATAGGGACATGCCGGCATTTGTGGTTTTACCAGATCCGGGTGGTGGACTGAAAGGCGGGCCTCCCGCCTGGGGAAGTGGTTATTTGCCAGCCAGTTATCAGGGGATGACGATGAGACCGGGGGAAGCTCCTATTCTCAACCTTGCTCCCCAGCCAGGTATTTCGCAAAAGCGTCAGGGCGCTGCATTTTCATTACTGCAGGACATTAATCGTAGTTTTGTTGATCGCATTGGTGAGGATGATGAACTACAGGCCCGGATCGCAGCTTATGAGTTGGCATTTCGAATGCAGGCAGCCGCACCCGCATTAGTAGACATTTCTCAGGAGACGAAAGCAACGCATCGGTTGTATGGGCTGGAAAACAAAGAGACGGCTGAGTTTGGGCGTCGTTGTTTGCTGGCCCGCCGGATGATTGAACAAGGTGTTCGGTTTGTACAGGTTCATTCCGGAAACACGCTCGGATGGGATGCGCATAAAGATGTATTAAGTAATCACACAGAGTATTGCGGTAAGACGGACTTGCCCGTCGCCGGGTTGCTAACCGACTTAGCACAGCGAGGCCTGCTTGACGACACACTGGTCATTTGGTGTGGTGAGTTTGGCCGGATGCCTATGAGTGAGCAGGGTAAAGGGCGAGATCACAATCCCTGGGGGTACTGTAGTTGGTTGGCTGGTGCTGGTATCGAGGGTGGTCGTGCGATTGGAGCAACCGACCCGATTGGATTGCGAGCAGCAGAAGACAAAGTTCATGTACGAGATTTTCATGCCACGTTGTTGCATATGATGGGTATTGATCATATGGAATTGTCGTACTTCCACAATGGGCTCGAGGAGCGTTTAACCGGCCCACAGGAAGCGCACGTTGTGGAGGCCGTCTAATGAGATTCTGGCTCTGTGCGCTGCTATTTTTAAATGCTTCGCCGGCGGATAGTCAGGACTATCAGGAGTTGCCGATTTTAGAGGAAGATCGGGAACATTGGGCGTTCCTACCCATCGTACGTCCAGAGCTTCCGGTAGTGAAGAACGATACATGGTCTCACAATCCGATCGATGTGTTTATTCTTGCCAGGTTGAGTAAAGCACGTTTAAGCCCGATGCCAGCAGCAACTCGCAAAGTATTAGTCAGGCGGCTTTATCTGGATTTAACAGGCCTTACTCCCGCCTATGACGACGTTATCGCGGACAGGCATTATGAACAGTTAGTGGATGAATTGCTACATTCCCCTCGCTTTGGCGAACGACAGGCACAGCACTGGTTAGATCTGTCGCGGTTTGCAGAGACAGATGGGTTCGAACACGATCAGTTACGATCTGAGGCGTGGCGATACAGGGATTGGGTGATTGATGCATTCAATCGCAATATCCCCTATGACGAATTTATTCGCCAACAGCTCGCCGCTGATGAGCTCGATGAATCCAATGACAGCGTTGCCACGATGTTTTGTTTGTCCGGGCCGGATATGCCGGATATCAACTCGCAGGAGGAAAGACGTCATTCCCTTTTGAATGAAATGACGAGTACAGTTGGTGCCGTCTTTATGGGGTTACAGGTTGGATGTGCACAGTGCCATGACCATAAGTTTGACCCGATTAGCCAGGCGGATTTTTACCGGTTGCGAGCCATGTTTCAGCCTGCCGTTCATGTAATTAAGAACAAGAGTGTCGGCGCCTTACGAGAACAGGGTAAACCGCCTCAGTCGCACCTGATGATTCGCGGAGAGTTTGATAAGCCGGGGATAGAGCTTGAACCAGGGGTGCTCCGCGTAGTTTCCGGCAAAGAACCGACACGCATTGAGACAACGAAAGCAGGAACGACAGGCCGCCGCCTGGCTTTGGCTAATTGGCTTACCACCAAAGAACATCCACTGACGGCACGCGTCATAGTGAATCGAATTTGGCAACAACATTTTGGCACTGGATTGGTTTCGACACATAGCGATTTCGGGATCATGGGGACATCGCCATCCCATCCGGCGTTACTCGATTGGCTCGCAGCAGAGTTGCAATGGCAAGATTGGGATTTGAAAGTGATCCATCGTTTGATTGTGACGAGTGCAACTTATATGCAGGCGAGTGAAGGTGGAGATGTTTTTCAAACCAACGAGAAGGAAGATCCAGAGAATGTTTTGTTGAGTCGATTTCCTCGCCGGCGATTAGATGGAGAGGCAATTCGAGATTTAATGCTAGTCGCTGCTGGATTGCGTCAGTATGAAATGGGGGGCCCAGGAGTGCGTCCTCCAATTCAGAAAGAAGTATCTCAGACACTCTTGAAAAATCAGTGGAATGTGTCACCCGATCAGGAAGATCATTTTCGACGTAGTATTTATATTTTTGCACGGCGGAATTTGCGATATCCAATGTTCGAAGCGTTTGATCGTCCAGATGCCAATGTGAGTTGTCCGGAACGACAGAAGTCAACGACGGCCCCCCAGGCTTTGATTCTGTTTAATTCCAAGTTGAGTCTGGATTTGGCGCGCCGCATGGCGGGCGATATTCTGATGACTATCCGAGACGATGATGAATTTATACGGGAGGTTTTGCGGCGTTGCTGGAGTCGTGAACCAGAACCTGAAACAATGAATGCCGCTCAAGCCTACTTTGCCAAAAGCCGTAAAGACGCACTAACCACTTCGCTTGATAAATTAAGTCAGGTTATCCCTATCCCATTGCCGGCCGATTTGGCTGTTCGGGACGCTGCGGTCTACTCGGAATTTTGTCTCGTTGCTTTCAATACCCTCGAATTCATCGTGCTCAAGTAAATTTACCGTAAAGACGGCCGCTGTAGCGATTCTTTTTGCGGCCCTTGATAATGGTAGCATTTGGGTCGCTCCAGAATCTTTCGTGAAACGTGATGAGGTGTATTGAAAAGTCTTTTATAATCGAAATATGTTATTTGGCTCTTATCATTGGCAACAAATCGTTTTGCGGTTAATCCTGTTCGCATTGCTTTTCACCAGCCTTGCGAATACTTCTAATGCGCAAGATCAGTCTCTCGGCCTGAAGGCGTCACAAATTCTTAAGGCCAAGTGCGTGAAGTGTCACAGCAGCCAAAATCGCAAGGCCGATCTCGATTTATCATCGGTCGACGCTATTTTAAAGGGCGGTGAATCCGGAGAGGTCATCGCCGCCAACTATGAGGACAGCCTTTTATGGGAGATGATCTCTAACCAGGTGATGCCGCCGGAAGATGAGCCACAGCTTTCGAAGCAGGAGCTTGAAACCTTAAAAGAGTGGCTTGAGCAATCAACATTTAAACCGTTGGCGAAAGAGCATACGTCGCAGTGGGAAGTATTGCCGGTGCTGCAACTGCGATGTGTGGTTTGTCATGGAAAGCAGGTTGCTGAAGCGGGTCTCGATTTAAGGACACGGGAGTCGATTCTTAAAGGAGGGAAGTCTGGGCCAGCCATTCTTCCAGGCAATCCAACGGAGAGCCTACTCTTAAAGAAGATCCATGCTGGCGAAATGCCTCCAAAACGACGCATTGTCGAAGCAAGTATCAAGGTGATTACACCGACAGAAATAAAGAAGCTTGAAAATTGGATTGCCGAGGGTGCTTCTAATGATATGCCGGTCATAGATTCACTTGGCATCGACCCGGATCCGTTGGTATCAGACAATGATCGAGATTTTTGGGCCTTTAAGGTTCCGGTCAAATCAGCTTTACCGGAATCTATTAAAGTGGGATGGAGTCAAAATAGTATTGATTCTTTTGTGTTACACGGCATCGAACAAGCCGGGCTGAAGCATTCACCAAGGGCAAATAAAGAGGTTCTGATTCGGCGAGTATATTTTGATCTTTTGGGTGTTCCGCCGACGCTTGAGCAATTGCAGCGATTTCTTAACGATGCTTCACCGACGGCTTATGAGCAATTAGTGGAACGTGTGCTGGCATCTCCCTATTATGGTGAGCGATGGGGAGGCTTATGGTTGGATTTGGCTGGCTATTCTGATAGTGAAGGCATTTCCGAAAGTGATCCGGTTCGGCCATCGAACTATTTGTACCGAGACTATGTCATTCGAAGTTTCAACGCGGATAAACCGTATTCAGACTTCCTTCAAGAACAATTGGCCGGTGATGATTTGGCTGATTACACCGATCCGGAGCATGTAACTCAGCAGATCGAAGACAATCTCATTGCGACGGGGTTCTTGAGACAACCTCCCGATGGAAGCTTTGCCAACATCACGGGTTTTGTACCGGATCGTAATCGATACATTGGCGCGGCGATGGAAGTTTATAGTTCAGCTGTTCTTGGACTCACTCTCAAGTGTGCCAAATGTCATAGTCACAAGTTTGACCCTATTCCACAGCGGGATTATTACCGACTTTTAGCTGTTTTCAAAGGCGCGCTGGACGAGAATGCCTGGATGAGCCCATTAAAAGACCAGGGAGTCTCTGCGCTGAAGCCGATGCGATTACTGAGTGTTACTGAAACGGTAAAACGTAAGGCAATCGAAGCTAATAATGACCGGGTTGAAGCGGAATTAGTGGAAATACGCAAAGAGCTTTCGACGGTTGAAGTTGCTGCGATTAGCAAGCTTCAGGATGCGGCGATCAATGCCTTGCCGGAGCAAATTCGGTCGGACGTTAAGTCGGCACTCAATGAAGCTGAGCAGAAGCGTTCCAAAGTTCAACAGTATTTGGTAGAGAAGTTTGAGAAGGAAATACGCTTCAATATTGAAGAAGCTCAGGAAGCGGACGCCGAATTCAAAGCAAAACGAGAACAGCTTATCGCGAGGATCGCAGCAAAAGACAATGAAAAGCAGGAGGTCACTCCCATTCGAGCTCTCTGGGATCGCGGGGATCCTTCGCCTACCTATATTTTGACACGTGGTGATTATCTCAACCCATCACGGATGGTTGGTCCAGGCGTTCCTTCGGTTTTGATGGACGTAAGAAAAGAATTTAGCATACGAAAGCCTTTTGAGAATTCACCAAGCACCGGTCGGCGACTTGCATTGGCGGAGTGGACGATTGATAAATCTAATCCACTTACGGCCCGAGTAATGGTAAACCGTATTTGGAAGCATCACTTTCAACATGGAATGGTAAAGACGCTTGATAATTTTGGTCTGGCGGGTGCACAACCTTCGCACCCGCAATTACTTGATTGGCTGGCAGTTGAATTTATGGAGAGCGGCTGGAGCATCAAACACATACATCGATTAATTATGACCAGTTCAACTTACCAGCAATCTTCGTCGGTCTCTGAACAGCATGAATTGCGAGATCCGCAGAACAAATGGCTAAGTCGTATGCCGATGCGGCGAATGGATGCTGAAATGTTGAGAGATTCCTTAATAACACTGGCGGGAGTCCGCTGGGACAAACAGTTTGGCCCCGGCGATCTTGCAGTCTCTAGGTCAGACGGTTTGATCACTACCTTGCCGGTCAATCATGATGTCTGGAGACGTAGCATTTATGTATTACATCGACGAACACTAATGCCTACGTTGCTAACCTCATTTGATAGACCTCGCATGAGTCCGAATTGTATTGAGCGAACGGAATCTACCGTAGCACCTCAGGCGTTGCATCTAATGAACAATAAGCAGGTAAATTCATGGGCAGGGCAGTTTGCCAAACAAATTATTCAAGAGACAGGAAACATTCGCGAGGAGCAAATTCGCCAGTCTTACCTGAAAGCTTTGAGTCGGCAGCCTGATGAGCAGGAGCTTCAATTAACGCTTGCATATATGCAAAAAATAGCGGAGGCTGCTAAACAGGAAACGCCACCTGAGGAGATTAATCTTCAGGTACTGAGTAATGTCTGCCATGCTTTAATTAATTCAGCGGCCTTTATTTATATTGATTAGAGAATCATGGATCCATATCCGGTAGACAATGATCAGACCATAGGCCGGCGGCGATGGCTCACCAGCACGGCAGCGGGGCTTCAGGCCGCTGTTCTGACAGACCTGTTTTCCAAAGATATCTACGGCATGGAGACACCGCAGATTAGATCGATCTTTGATTTGAAGCCGCAGCCAACACACCATGAGCCCCAAGCTAAGAGTATCATTCATCTCTTTATGAATGGCGGCCCCAGTCAAATGGATCTATTTGATCCCAAGCCGGAACTGGATAAACGTCACGGGCAGCCCTATTTTAGTGAGTTGGCATCGGAGGTTGAAAACCCCACGGCCGCCGGCGCGTTGATGAAGTGTCCGTATAAGTTTTCCCAGCACGGTGAGTCAGGACAGTGGGTCTCCGATGCGTTGCCGCATACGGCTGAAATCGTGGATGAACTGGCTATGATCAAGTCAATGTACACGACAAACTTAACCCACGAACCAGCGTTGTTTAAAATCCATGGCGGACAGGAACTCCCAGGCATGCCTTCGATTGGAGCGTGGGTTTCTTATGGATTAGGCACCGAAAATCAAAACTTACCCGCCTATGTTGTGCTGGATGATCCGCTAGGGTTGCCGGTGAATCAATCTCAGAGCTGGCAATCAGGTTTTTTGCCTCCGGTTTATCAGGGGACGCGGTTTCGCAGTACCGGTGAGCCGGTCTTAAATTTAAGCCGCGATTTTGAACAAACCGATAAAGTGACTAGTCTTGAGCAGGAGTTGATTGCGGGGCTGGACAGGATTCACAAGAGTAGACGACCACGGCAATTGAGGCTGGATGCGCGCATGGCTAGCTATGAATTGGCAGCTCGTATGCAGCTGGAAGCCACAGATGCATTGGATATCACCAAAGAGACTCAAGAAACACTCGATATGTACGGCATTGGTAAAGATACGACCGATTCGTACGGTCGTCGCTGCCTGTACGCTCGCCGATTAGTCGAACGAGGCGTTCGTTATGTACAGCTGTATATTAATTTTCAGATTTGGGATAATCATACAGGGCTAACTGCAGGATGTAAGGGTGCTTGCGACCGAACAGATCGCCCAATTGCCGGATTGATTCGTGACTTGAAGCAGCGTGGATTGCTGGATTCAACATTAGTTGTTTGGGGAGGTGAGTTTGGTCGGCTGCCGATTGCTCAATTGCCAGCCAACAAAGATACCGCCAATGCCGGGCGTGATCATAACAAGAATGCCATGATCACCTGGATGGCTGGAGGTGGAATCAAGCCGGGAGTTTCTATTGGTGCCACCGATGAACTTGGATTTGCTGCCGTTGAAGACCGAATTTCAGTAGCAGACTGGCATGCTACCATTTTGCATCAACTTGGGCTTCACTATGAACATCTCTACTTCGAACGTAATGGCCTGAAAGATCGGCTCACCAGTGTCGAAGAGGCTCACCTTATCAAGTCAATCCTGAAGTAATTTTCTTCCTTGACGCAGAGATGCTCTGGCTTCAATTTGAGCTAATAACGTCTATTCGACCACCTTGGTTTCAGCATACAATAAAGACACCGGTTATTTCGGAAACAAATAATAGGAGAATTCTACTATGCTTAAGCGAACGTGCATCGGTGCATTTGCCGTGATGGCAATGGCAACGGCGATGGTTGTATCTGCAGCGGACGCGCCGGCAGCATTAAACTTTAAAGCCAAAGATATTGATGGCAAAGAAGTTAATCTGTCTAAGTACAAAGGGCGTGTTGTACTCGTTGTAAATTTAGCAAGCCGCTGAGGCTTGACCCCTCAATACCTGCAGTTGCAGGGTCTACACAAAAAATACAATGCCAAGGGTCTTTCTGTCGTGGGGTTCCCCTGCAATCAATTTGGAAAGCAAGAGCCGGGCACAGAAGCACAGATCAAAGAATTCTGTACTTCGAATTATCAGGTTGAATTTGACCTGTTTTCGAAGGTCGATGTAAACGGGGATACAGCTCACCCGTTTTACAAGCATATTACTAGTCAGGAAACAAAGCCCAAGGGAGCCGGAAAGGTTTCCTGGAACTTTGAAAAATTCCTTCTCGACCGAGAAGGAAATGTGATTGCTCGATTCGAACCGCGTACAAAACCTGACGCGCCAGAATTGATCAAGTTGATTGAAGCCCACTTAGCGAAGTAACGCCGGCTCCATCTGTCTTACATAAAGCCGTGTGCCACCTTTGGAGTGGCGGACGGCTTTTATTAATGATCCTCCCAACCTATTGTTGTAGCCTAACGTGAACGCAGAAATTTCCGCTATTATCAACCTGCTCTCGCAACCCCCATCTCATCAGCGGTGGCCGGTGGCAGTCGAAACGTGGTTTAGCGGTTGTGAGCACCACGAACTCTCTGAACTTGTCGGCGCTTTGCAGCAGCAGGAGCCACCTCTTCCGACCGACCCGGAGGAAACGAATTGGGGCCGACTGTTCGAGCATATGCTTCAGCGTCAACGCACCGATCTTGCTGCTGAACATAGCATGGCAGCGCCGTCGGTAGAGGAATTGTCTGAACTTTATGAATTTCTTGGCCCGGCAAGTCGGGTGCGGCATTTATTACTTGCATTGCTTGCTCAGCGTTCGGATTCATTGAGCATTGAAGAGTTGCTTTCCTTGCTCATCGAAAGTCCGCCGATTGAAGTAAGTGGAGTAGCGATCGCCTTAAGTCCGTTTTTACAATCCGACACGGACTGGGACCTGTTGTTTCCAAGATTGTTTCAGGCACTATCGCATCCAGTAGCAGCCTCAGCTATTCTCGACTTGTCAAATTTCATTACTCGACAAGGGAAAGTACCACAGCATCCGGCAGTCGGATTAGTAGATCAGTTAGAGCAATTACTTAAGGGAGTGGTAAATCAGCTGGCAAGTATTGAAGATGGCTCCATCATGAAGACGGCGGTCAATCTTACCCCTGAAGATATTGCTTCCCAGGTTAATGAAGGAATTGCATTAGCCTCGGCTTTATGTGATGCGATTGCTCTGATAGGGGATGTAGATAAAACGACAGCATTATTTCAGGCAATGGACCTCGCTCATCGCCGGATACAGGCAGAAGCGGCCGCCGCACTTGTAAGACTAGGCATTGAAGCAGGGTCTCAGCGATTAGGCGGCTTGGCCGAGGAGCCAAGTGTTCGTTTGCGAGTTCTCGCTTACGCGGAAGAACTCGGCGTGCTCAGTGAAATTGACATCCAACACCAATCGTTACAAGCCCGAGCGGAAGGGACGTTGGCACTCCATTTGGCAGAGCCCCATGTCATGGGGCTGCCCCCTACTAAGTTGGAGTTCTACGACCATTCACAAAGGTACTGGCCTGGATTTGAAGAAGCTCAGGAATGCTTCTTATTTAAGTATGAGTATTCACTGGGTGGCGAGCCATTTTGCAATATTGGTATAGGAGCACCGGAAGTATTAAGTTCTGGTACCGATCTTACCCGGCTTTCCGTGGATGATTTGTATGCATACTTTGCTGGAATGATTGTTTCGCATACGGATATTTTTGAGATGCCTGCTGATGATCTTGATTCGCAAGCCCAGGTGAAGGCGACTCGATACCGGCAGCTTTTACAGGAAGCTGGGTACGAAGAGGTGTCATCGATTACCTTTGGCTTCTTCTTTGAACATCAGGCATTAGCTGTGACCGCTCGCAAAGGCGACCAGTTTGGCGTTGGCGTTATTGATGATACCGGCATCCTATGGTTCGCTCATACATCGATGCAACGCGCAATGACTGCCGACGACGCTTACTATATTTACAAAGGGCGCAAACTATTTGAATCCTTTGAAACTCTCGCGGAATAAGTGGATGAACTGCGAAGTACAGGAGACGGCAGAAAATATTTCTGACACCAGATTTACCTCGAGAAATCCGCTGCGGATCCTTGTGCCGATATTGGCTGTTCTGGTTGGCCTGCTCGTTTATCAGAGTTTTCGGCCTGCCGAGTATGATCAATTTATAGGCCAGAATTTTGATTACAGCGGTGTAAGTTACACAGGCAAAGTTATCAACAGGGAAAGTCTTCAGGGGTCCGTTGTGGTAGTAAACTTTTGGGCAACATACTGTCCATTTTGTTTGGAAGACATCGAGCACTTGAAAGATCTTCAGCAAGAACTTCGTCATAATGACTTCAAGATTCTCGGCATTAGTTCGGACACACGGGAATCACTCAATGACTTTTTTCAAGCGAGGGAGACCTTGCCATGGCCATCGCTTTATGGAAGTGATGCAGCTAGTTTGGGGAAAACCTATAAAGTATCGACGATTCCCCGGGTTATGTTGTTGGATCGTGACGGAACAATTATTGCTGTGGCCAGAGGAATTAATGATATAAAAAGCCGCCTGTTGGAGATGGTCTACAATGGTTGACATTCTCAGCAAACCGGTTTGCCGTTAGGCTATAGATAACACTGAATAAAAATTAAATTTGAGACGTGAATGAATAAGTCGAAAAAGCAAGAAGAGACAACTAGTAGTGCCATGCAGTCGGAAGTCGGCTTTGCGGATATGGATCTGACCGACGAGATGATGAAAGCGCTGGAGCGGGCAGGTTATGAATTGCCCTCGCCAGTTCAGGCTGGTGTTATTCCACCAGCGTTGGATGGGCTGGATGTGATGGGACAAGCTCAGACCGGTACCGGAAAGACAGCAGCTTTCGCCATTCCAATTTTGGAACAATTGGCACCCCGAGAAGAGATCTCGAGTGTTCAGGCGTTAGTTCTGGTGCCTACTCGTGAGTTGGCAGTTCAAGTTCGCAATGAATTTGAAAAGCTAGCTTACTTCATGGACATCAAAACAGCGGCTATTTATGGTGGACATTCGATTAAGAAGCAAATCGAGGAATTAAAGCGAGGCGTTCAGGTGGTTGTCGGTACGCCAGGGCGTGTGCTTGATCATATCCGCCGCAAGACACTCGAGCTACGTGAAACCTGGTGTGTCACGCTTGATGAAGCTGACCGTATGCTGGATATTGGTTTCCGTCCCGACATCGAACGAATCCTTAGCAGTATTTCTCGCAAAGATCGTCAGACGTTATTGTTGAGTGCAACGGTGCCACCTTCGATTGAGCGGCTGGCTACGCGATATATGCAAGAACCCACCGTACTTGATTTCTCTAAAGATGCTGTTTCAGGGGATAGCATCGAGCAGTATTATTTTTCAGTAGATAAAGCTAAGAAAAATGAGCTACTCCAACGACTAATTAAGCGTGATGAACCTGAACAGGCGATTATCTTTTGCCGCACGAGGCGTGGGACAGACAAGCTGGCCAAGAGATTAAAAGAAACGTTTCCGAACGTTGGCTGCATTCATGGCGATATGAATCAGTCGGTACGAGATCGTGTGATGAAGAAATTCCGCGAGGAGCGACTTAAAGTTTTAGTTGCCACCGACGTTGTGGGTCGAGGAATCGATGTAAGTACCATTTCCCATATTATCAACTTTGATACACCGGAAGATTGCGATGACTATGTACATCGCATTGGCCGGACCGGACGAATGGGGAAAGAAGGCGTTGCTTACACTTTTGTGTCTGAAGACGATGGTGAATTGCTAACTCGTATTGAAGTTCGTATCAACCAACTGCTCGAACAGGTCTATATGGAAGGCATGGAATTGAAACGCGAAGTTAAACAGGATGTAAAGCCTGAACGCTTGGCCGCGGTTGCAGCGATGCGTGGTCGGGGGCCGAAAAAACATCGTCGGAGATTATAAGATGAATCAACGGTTCCAATCATTTGAAAGCCTACTTGGGCTGTTGGAATCGGGGATTGTTCTCGCCTTTCTGCTGCTGATGGCGGTAGGTTGCGATTCGACGGAAACGGCTGTTTCTGATCATCCATCTAGCGTGGCCTCTCAACAGCAGAATCAAGACGTCACGGATCTTCCCCACTTAAATGCTAACGATACAACAGCGCCTCAGCAGTCTTCCGAGAGCCAGGAAGACAACATGTCCGGTGAACTTGCCACAGAGCCGCCTCCGCCTCCGCCTGAAGGTCAAGTAAAAGTATCGCCATTGCCGGTCCAATTTCAGGGGCCCGATGCCACTGCCAGAGAACTAAAAGTTGATCCTGAGCGGCTCAAGGCTAATGGAATTAGAACGCTCACTGGCAAAAACCTTATTCTGCATACAGACATTCCGTTAGATGAAGAACTTCGCAGCTGGCCTGTTATTTTTGAAAAGGCAGTAGAACAGTTTTGTTCTTATTTTGATGTCGATCGCGTCAAAGTGAAACAATGGCAGGTGAGAGCCTGTGTTATTCAGGATATGACGAAATTCAAAACCGCCGGCTTGCTGCCTCAGGCGCTACCTGAATTCCAGCATGGATATGCATTGGGTGATCGTATTTTTCTTAAGGAGCAACCAAGCGAATACTACCGTCGTCATTTGTTGATTCATGAGGGCGTGCATTCCTTTATGCTACATTTCTTTCAGGGGGGCGGCCCTCCATGGTACATGGAGGGTATGGCCGAGATGTTGGCAACGCACCAGTGGGTTGGGGAGCAATTGAAGCTTCGCAGTTTCCCGGCAGACAGGACAGCAGTGCCATTCTGGGGTCGTGTGAAAATCATCAAAGATGATGTGGCGCTGCGCAAAGGAAAGATGATTGAAGAGGTGATGCAATATGGGAGTAATGCTCATCTCAACGTGGAAGCCTATGGGTGGAGTTGGGCAGCCACAACGTTTCTGGATCGACACCCGGACTTCCAGACCACGTTCCGCCGACAGGTTCAAAAAGCAGGCGATTCATCGCCGCAGTTTTCGATTGATCTAATCCAAGCATATGGTGATAAATGGCTGCGAGTTCGCCAGCAATGGCAGCTGTTTATCATGAATATGGAATATGGCTATGACCTTGTTCGGGAAGCGATTGATCATGTTGAAGTAAGGTCATACGCTCAACTTCCGGAGGAACAGGCGATTCAGGTTCAAGCTGATCGAGGTTGGCAGTCGACCGGATTAGCGGTAACCAAAGGGATGAACATCCAGCTGGCAGCTAGTGGGCGATTTGTAATCCACCAGGAAAAAGATCAAGCAGGACAGGCAGTAGATCAATGGGAATCGGAACCAGATGGAATCACCATCCAGTATTACAAAGGTAATCCGCTGGGTAAATTGTTGATCGCTGTCGACAATTTAAATCAGACGGGGCTCACAGGATTAGTCTCTTATGCCGCAATAGGTGGTGGTGGAGAAATTGAGATTCCTTATGATGGTGTACTCTACCTGCGCGTAAATGACTCGCCAGCCGAGTTGCATGATAATCGCGGCGAGATTGAAGTGAAGTTGTCGTTGATGGGGGGGGATTAAAGATTTGGGCTTTAACCCGATTGACGATTAGCGACTTGGATTCAACAATTTGATAAAGAAGCGGCCCTAGTCGGCCTCACGTATTTGTAAACGAAGATTTGGTTAAACAACCTATGAGTATACTGCAGTCACAAGACCCAGCTGTTTTTGCCTCCATTCAAGCAGAAGAAGTTCGTCAACGCTCCGGGCTGGAGTTGATAGCCAGTGAAAACTATACGAGTCGTGCAGTGATGGAAGCTTGCGGCAGTGTATTAACGAACAAATATGCGGAAGGTTACCCTGGTCGCCGTTACTACGGCGGTTGTGTGCACGTTGATACTGCCGAAACGATTGCGATTGATCGAGCGAAGGAGCTGTTTGATGCTCAGGCGGTTAACGTTCAGCCGCATTCGGGCTCACAGGCAAACACCGCGGTTTATCTATCCTGTTTAGAGCATGGTGATAAAGTTCTTGGACTAGATCTTGCACACGGTGGACACCTGACCCATGGAATGCATCTAAATGTATCCGGCATTTTGTACGACTTTGTCAGTTATGGTGTCGATCCGGAAACCCACAGGCTGGATATGGAGCAGGTTGCAAGTTTAGCGAAAGAACACAAGCCGAAGTTAATCGTTGCGGGTGCGAGTGCTTACCCTCGTGAAATACCTCACGAACGGTTTGCGGAAATTGCAGAAGATGTTGGTGCAAAGCTCTTGGTCGACATGGCACACTACGCTGGTTTAGTAGCAGCCGGAGTTCATCATAACCCTGTCGGTTGTGCAGATTTTGTGACGACAACCACGCATAAAACCCTTCGCGGTCCTCGCGGTGGAATGGTGATGTGTAAAGCAGAACATGCTAAAGGGATTAATCGCAGCGTGTTTCCGGGACTTCAGGGTGGGCCTTTGATGCACATTATTGCTGGCAAAGCTATTTGCTTTGGTGAAGCCCTAACCGATGACTTCAAAGCTTATGGGCAACAGGTGGTCGACAATGCAAAAGCACTAGCGGATGCACTCATGTCAGCGGGTTTGACATTAGTAAGTGGTGGAACGGACAACCATCTGATGTTGGTCAATGTTTTTGCATCACTGGGTGTCGGAGGTCGGGCTGCGGAAGAAATCCTGGACCAATGTGGTGTGACCACGAATAAGAACATGTTGCCGTTCGATGAGCGCAAGCCAAACGATCCATCTGGTGTCCGTATTGGAACACCAGCCTTGACCAGTCGCGGCATGGGTGTAGATGAGATGGTTGCCGTTGGTAACTGGATCGCCACCGCTTTAAAGAGTCCTAAGGACTCTGCTTTGCATCAGACCATCAAAAATGAAGTGGCGGCACTGTGTGACCAATTCCCTGTTCCCGCTGATCAGTAACAAGTAATATGGTCGTTTCTTTGTCGCACAGAATTAATATTTAGTACGATATAAGTGTTCCTCATTGGGCTCGAACTGAGTTCGTTGGGGATTTCAGAAATCACACGCCTTTGGGCAAAAACTATGTCACAGACCAATCGAATTTTGATCGCTGACGATAATCAGGCTAATTGCGAACTATTGGATGCTTATTTAGCAGACTTGGATTGCGAAGTCGATTTCGCCAGCGACGGCCAAGAGACGCTCGATAAAGTTCAGTCATTTAGTCCAGATCTCATTTTACTGGATATCATGATGCCAAAGTTTAATGGCTTTGAGGTTTGTCAGCAGGTCAAATCGAATCCAGAACATAGCGGTACGATGATCCTGATGGTGACAGCCTTGAACGAACGTGGAGATATTGAACGGGCCGTTCAGGCTGGTACTGATGATTTCCTTTCAAAACCCGTAAATCAAATTGAATTGGTGAAGCGAGTCGAGAACATGCTTAAGCTTAAGGGAGTGACGGATGAAGTTGAGCGACTGCGAAAGTACATCGAAGAGATGGAACAGCAACCTTAAGGGCCACGCTTCCAAATTTTGAATAGACAAATCCAGATGACCCAAACCAACAATCGTCGAATCAACGATACAGCCAAGAGGAAACGCCAGTTGTTCTCCTGCTGGTGTTGTTTATTTTTGACTGCCTGGAGTCTGTCGGCCACGATGGCTCAGGATGAGTTTGAAGCGAAGCGAACTCTAATTTCGGCATTGATCGAAAAACTGGGCGACAGTGATTTCACGACCCGTGAACTTGCTCAGAGCAGATTAAGAGAATTGGGACTTGTTGCATTCGATCAATTGCACGAGGCTCAGACAGACAATGATATCGAAGTTGCGAAACGTGCCACCTATCTGATTCGTAGCTTGCAGGTGCAATGGTCTCTGCGAACCGATGCTCCGGAAGTACGACGCTTGCTGGCAAAATATGACGAGAAGAACCTTGTCGGACGCCGAAGTTTGATGGAACAGCTTGCTAGCTTGTCAGATACCAAAGGGCTCGAGGCGTTGAGTCGAATGGTGCGATTTGAATCTGATGGGCGACAATCCCGCTATGCAGCCTTGCAATTAATGAGGATGGCAGTCCCCGAACCAACGGAGCAGGGAGAAGCTTTTGCGACTCGATTGCAGGAATTGCATGCACTTAGTTCCCGGACGGCTGCACGCTGGATAGAGGCTTACTCGAAAAGCCTGATAGATGCCGAAGCTTCGCTACCATTGTGGGATCAGATAACTCGCAAAGAGGAACAATTATTAACCACGTTTCCAGGTCGTACCAGTCGGGGATTGGTACGTGATTTGTTACGACGACAATTCAGGTTGCTGCGTCAACTGGAACGGCAGGACGAGGCGGCCGTTGTAGCTCGGCGAAGTGTTAATCTTCTGGACGGTTCGCGAGAACAACTGATCGAAGCGATCGATTGGTTCGCTAGTGAACAAAGTTGGATGTTTGCCGAAGTCATTGCCGACCGATTTCCCGTCGAGTTTCAGGAATATCCGGAACTAATGTATCGTCTGGCGGAGTCATTTCTGAAGGGTGGTGATGAAGAAAGGGCAAATCAACAAGCCGCTATCGCCCTGGCCACTAACCCCGATGATCTGGATGCGCATATTGCAATCGCCTCTTTTTTGGCGAGTCGCCAACATCATAACTGGGCAATTGCTGAATACCAGCAGGGTATTGAACAGGCTCCGCTCGCGTCCGAAGCGGGTGTTCGCATGAGAATACTGCTGGGCGAAATTTTCCATGATTTAGAACGGGATGGCGAGGCAGGCTTAGTGTTTGAACCCGTGGTTGAAAATCGCAAAAATGAGGATCTTGAGCAATCGGTGATACGTTTTTATTCGCAGATGGAGTCTTTTGTATCTAGGTATTGGTATTTTCGTGCCTGTGATCATGCCAGTCGTGAACAGTGGGATAAGCAACGCGAATGTCTGGAGTCTGGATTTAATGAAGATCCGGATGATGGCGACATACTCATTGCGATGTATCGTTTCAAAGAGTCTGCTGGAAAAGACGAGGATATACTAACACCTAATGGACTATTCCGAGCGAAGGCTTTGGATGCCATTCAAGCGTCGGCGACTTCTTACGAAGACCAAATCAAAGCGATTGAAATTAAGATTAAGAACACATTAGATCGTCTGGAGAAGCAACGTTTACAGTGGGATTTGGCTCGTGCATTTAACCAATATGCCTGGCTCGTCTGTAATACAACGGGTGACTATAAAAAAGCGGTGGATTACAGTGTGAAGTCATTGGAAATCCGAAACTGGGAATCTGCAAGTTACCTCGATACTCTGGGGCATGCATATTTTGCCGCTAAAGACTTTGAGAACGCGGTCAAATATCAGCAGCAGGCTGTTGATAAAGACCCTGGCAGTCTCGGCATGCGTCGCCAGTTGAAAGTATTCCAAACCGCCTTGAATAAACAGCGGGCTAATCAAGGTTAAGTTTTTAACGGCATCGTAGATTGAGTTGGCTAAGCGAAGCCCGTCCTTTTAAGTGAATGATCGTTTTGCCATCTGGTTTAACTAGCTACATAGAAGAATCGAAAACACCCCTATCAAATCTGGTGTTTTATTTGCCGTGGCTCATCCTTTACGAACTTGGTTTGTGGCTGAGCGGCGATCCATATAGGAATCTTGCTGATACCTGGTTGCGCAATGTATTACAGTGGGCAGGCTTCAGCCAATATTTCCTGCTTCCTCTTTTATCGTGCGCCATCCTGCTTGGTTGGCATCATATCTCTAAGCAGGAATGGAAGATTCATTGGCATTGTTTGCCGGGGATGTTTTTAGAGTGCATAGCCTATACAGCATTATTGATCTGTATTTTCCGTATGCAGCATGTATTGGTGAGTGCGGTTGATCAACTTGCCGATAGTCCGACGGCAGTAACCCTGGATACAGAAACAGCATGGTCCCCCAATGTGCACTTGTTACTGATGTTGGTGGGAGCTGGAATTTATGAGGAGCTTTTTTTCCGGTTGCTGTTGTTGCCCGTCACAGTGTGGGCTTTATTACGGATTGAATTGAGGGACTGGTTTGCTTATACGCTGGGTGTCGTGCTGGTCAGCCTAGTGTTTGCCGCTGCTCATTCGATTGGGGCTGAACAGAACTGGTTTACATTTGCGTTTCGGTTTTTGGTGGGTCTGATCCTAGGCTCGATATTTTTGAAACGCGGATTTGGCGTCGCTGTCGGTGCTCATGCACTCTATAACGTTGCTGTTGCCTTACTATATTCAGCCCATTAAACGCGGAAAAAAGATTGGCTTTTAATAATGGCAAGGTCATCCGGAAAAGTATGAAACGCCTGTACTAACAGGCTGCTTTGACGGGTTTCCAGATTGATATAACTCATGGCTCCTGTTGCCATACGACCATTGTTATTAAAGAAGTGGGCCATCCCACGAAGTTCGCTGTCCTGACTTAACTCTTGTTGGAATGACCAGAAGATTTCCTGCGGAACAACTTCCAGTTGGAAACTTGTTTGGTATTCGATACCCCGGCAATTAAGAACCTCGTTGCGCTCGCCGGCAATGGGATGAGAAAGCAGTTTTCGCCGTTGTGGCAAAGGCTGCGACTGTGCCGACGCAACTTCTGCAATGGTGATACCATTGTGCGTGAAAGTGATCACATGTCCATCCCGAGTTATATCGACTTTAGCTTCATAACTGCCGCGACCGATTTGCCGACTCTGGAAAACGTCGAAGAGTTCAGGGTGGAGAGGGCGAGAGAAGAGTTGAAATGTAAGTTCTTTGACTTTCGGTCTTAATGAAAGCACACCGAGGTTCCCGTATTTGTAATCTCGTCAACGGATAAGTGAATGACGAAGATGTAATTTACATTGTTTTAGGCTTTACAAAGTACGTCGGTCTGTGAGTTTCAACGACTCTGTCCAGTTCTATGAAGAGCTTATTATATTAATTTCATCAGAGCATAACATAGAATCTTGCCGGTAATTTCTGAGGTTCGAGCAAATTATTTGAAAAGAGATTCCAAATTGCTAGCAAGATGAGTCAGTTTGCTTAAGGAACTGCCGAATGAGGTCGTTGACTGCCTGTGGATGCTCTAGTGGCGCCATGTGTCCCACGTTTTCGATAATCTCGATGGTTGCGTTGGGCATAGCAGTAGCAATGGCCTGCATTTCGTCGGCTGGGCTGATTGCGTCGTGCTCACCACAAATAAGCAGGGTGGGAATATTAATATCAGGTAGCCAGTGAGTGGCCTCGGCGCGTCTGGCAAGCGCATATTGAGTTTCAGCGATCATTTGATAATCGCTCCCGGCAATGATGCTGTGCAATTGGGAAACGCGTTCTGGAACAGCTTGAGCAGAGTGCTCGCTAAATAATTTGGGAACCATATTGTCGGCAGCCAGTGTGCTACCGTTGGGCCCTTGTGCTGTGATTCGACTTGCCATTTGCCGCCTTCCACGAGCCATTAGTTCAGTATCTCCAATACTTCGTGTATCACATTGAATGAGGCGGCAAATACGTTCTGGAAAGTTCTTCCAGAATTCCCATCCTATGTATCCTCCCATGGAGAGGCCGCAATAGGTTACCGGCTCAAAGATCGCCAGGGCGTCGAGAAGATCTGAGAGGTCTTCAGCAAACTGCTTCATTGAAATGGGAGCTGTTCCACGAGTGGTTTGTCCAAAACCCCGGAGGTCCGGCGCGATGACTTGATATTCCGTAGCTAGAATTTCGAATTGAAACCGCCACATGGAGTGATCCAGTGGGAAGCCATGAACAAGCAATAGTGGTCGCCCCTGACCTCGGATCTGATAGGCGACATTGATATCTTTAACGCGAGTCCGTAGCATTGATTCGCCTTCTGGCAAAGATAGCCATGGCCATTAGGGCAATTCCCAGACCTGCTACCCCTAATTCGATAGCGCCATAAAATTGCAGTGAGTTATATTCTTTTTGCCGGGCCTGAAAGTCATCTTCCTGTTGCTCACCCAGGCCGATACCACGGATAAGTCGCCACTGCTGGATAGCAACCAGAGGAGGCATTTGGTCGATGACCGCATTCCCATACAGCATCGCCGCTTCGGTATGGTCAGTCATGTCAATCTGTCCGGCCTGAAAGAAGTGGTAAAGTGCAAGGCTTAAGCCAAGGGCGATAAAGATACTACCCAATCCAAACAGGATGCCGTTACCTTTGTCCCACGCGAGTTCGACAGACTCGTTTTGATCTAGAGCAAGCGGTAGTTCTCGAATTTCACGGAGGTTAGGAACGACAGTTTCTAAATGGCATTCAGCACAAGTTAAGGTCTTTCCGGCATCGATTGTTGAGATGCTGAATTGCGCGCCACATTTACATGATAGTACGTAGTATGCCATGAGCTCTATTGTAGACCGATTGTGAGTGGATTGGTAAATGATGGTTAGTCGGACGGTGCGGCTGAGCCTCGGGCAGCCCACCACGGGAGACTGATGCCACCGTCGACAAGTAAGGTAGCCCCCGTCATATATTCATGTTGAGGATCGCTAAGAAAGAGGATGGCACGGGCGATCTCCTGTGGATTGCCTAGTCGGCCCAGTGGGATTTTAGCCCCAGCTTTTTCCAAAGTTTCTTCATCAGCGAATTTTCGTTCGCCGGGGGTATCGATCCATCCGGGTTGAATCATATTGATACGGATGTCGTGTTCCGCAACTTCAATCGCGGCAGTACGCGCCATGTGCTCGAGCGCTGCTTTGGACATGTTATACGCCATAGCTCGTGGAGCCGGGATGAAAGCATGTGGCGAACTCACAAGCGTGATGATGCCTCCCTCGCCTTGCGTAATCATTTGCTGAGTAGCAACTCGCGTCAGATAAAAAGCCCCCCACATCGTAACGTCGACAGTACGGCGAAAACCTTCCATATCGGCTTGATAGAACAATTCTCTGTCACTGTAAGCCGCATTACTGACCGCGATATCAAGGCGACCAAATTCACAAACAGCCCTATCCACAAGTGCTTTGACTGACTCCAGATCAGCTACATCGGCTTGATGGGCAACGGCTTGACCTCCGGCCTTTTCGATCTCCGCAACGACTTCCGCCGCCTGATCGGCATGGGAGCGATAGTTCACAATGACACTGGCCCCCGCTTTACCAAAGGCAATGGCTGAAGCGCGGCCGATTCCCAGGCTTGAGCCCGTAACCACGACAACTTTGTTTGATAAATCCGTACTCATCGAAGTGCTCTGCAAGTAGTCTTCTGTTGATAATGTTAGGTAATGGAAGTATGCCACTTATTTCCCAATAGGCCGTCTATTTCTTACGTAGAACTGTTTAAGTTAGCCCACAAGTCGCGATAAAAGTTTTTAGTATTCTGGCAAAAAAAGGCATCTTGGTTCTAATACGTTTGGCACCTGGATCCTATCTGGAAAAAGTTTGTCCGCCTCTTCACATATGTTCTAGGGAAGGGGCGAAAGAGAGTGTTCCGGCCAGTAAAGAGTCGGGCTGGTTATGTTATAAGGATTCTCGGGAATCCTCCGACTTTGAGACTAGACCCTTCATATGACGTAGTTAAAATTAACGTCATAACGGTGGCTCAGTTTCACCAAACTGTGAGGTGAATGAGCTTAGCAGCGAGACATTCGATTTGAACGGACACCAAGGAAGTCTTCGTATCGAGTTTTTCAAAGCTGAAACCACCATCCGGGGATTCCGGATAGTGGACCCGCGAATGAGGTTAAACCGTTCGCTAATCCTGATTGGGTATTAGGCTTTGCGAATGTTGAACCTGATCGAATTAGCAAGCTAATCGGGCTGAACGTTTTATTACGAGGCGGTTCCGATGTCAAGGCTGCTTAATTCGGTTGAAATGTTTCGCGGGAATTACCACCTAGCCGAACTGATGGTAGCATAGCATCATGTTCAATAGAGAGCCGACGGCGAAATGCCGATGCCATATTGAACTTCTCAGCTGTCAGATCGCACACTGACCTGGTCAGTTAAGGGTTTGAGTTCGAGAGAGCTTAAACTCCGTTGGATGTCGTCCAACCCGGTAGCAAATGGATTTTCTACTTTGACGACCTTGTAGGCACGAGATATTATTTCTCGAGCATAGTCCGACACCCGATGGTGAATGGCCATTGAGTGCCATTGGTTAAATCCGAGAAAATACTAGACAACACAAGAGTAACGTATGAGCAGATACGATCCACTTCTTGATGATTTTGAAGAAGATAGTGAAGTAACCGTTTCCAGCGGATTCAAAAAAAGCACGGGCAACTCTGATGGACAAAATCAGAAGTCTAAAGCCAGCAAAAATGCGACGGCTGAAGACACCAAGGAGCCTGATGATGAAGAATTGGCAGAGGTAGAAGAGCAGGAATCCTGGTCAGATGACCCGGTTCGAATGTACCTGACTCAGATGGGTGAAATCCCACTTCTAACTCGTGTTGAAGAAATTCGACTGGCGAAACGCATCGAAGACACGCGTCGGGATTTTCGAGCGAAACTGCTCGAGTCTGATTACGTTTTCCAAATGGCGTTCAAGATTCTCCGCCGAGTGCACCTTGGGGAGTTGCCATTCGACCGAACCGTTCAGGTTTCTGTAACTGATCGCCTGGAAAAAGAACAAATCATGGGGCGTATGCCGGGCAACCTCGATGTAGTCGAGACCCTGCTTCGACAGAATAAACGCGACTTTCGAGTAGCAGTGAGTAAGTCGTTCTCTAAGTCTGAGCGTCGTGAAGCCTGGAAGAATCTGGGCCGTCGGCGTCGCCGTTGTGTACGCTTGGTCGAAGAACTGGGTCTGCGTACTCAGCGTATTGAGCCAATGATTAACACGCTGAATGATTTCAGTGAATGTATCGATAAGCTATTGGTTGACCTTCAGGAAGCTAAAGAGACTAAAGATCATCATCGGAAACGTGACCTATTGTCACAATATCGCAATATCATGCTTGCGATTCAGGAAACGCCAACCAGCCTTCGTAATCGTGTGAAGTATCTGAATGCAGTCCATGCGGAATATCAACAGGCTAAACGTGAGTTGTCAGAAGGTAACCTCCGACTGGTTGTCTCGATCGCTAAGAAATATCGCAACCGTGGTTTGAGCTTCCTTGATTTGATTCAGGAAGGTAACGCTGGTTTGATGCGAGCGGTGGATAAGTTCGAGTATCGGCGCGGATTCAAATTTTGCACTTATGCCACTTGGTGGATTCGTCAGGCGATTACCAGAGCGGTTGCAGATCAAAGTCGGACCATTCGTATTCCGGTACATATGGTGGAGACTATGTCTCGAGTACGGAACGTATCTCGACAACTCGTGCAGGAACTTGGGCGTGAGCCAACATTGGAAGAGACGGCTCGTCGGGCTGAAACGACCGTTGAAGAAGCACGCCGCGTGCTCGCAATGAGTCGTTATCCAATCAGTCTTGATCGTCCCGTTGGTAACAGTGAGGATAGCCAGTTTGGTGACTTGCTACCCGATGGCGATGCTGAGAGTCCTGCATCAGGAGCATCTCAGGAAATGCTTCGTGATCGAATTGGCCGAGTGCTGAAAACTTTAAGTTATCGGGAACGCGAGATTATTAAATTGCGTTACGGCTTGGGTGATGGTTATAGCTATACCCTGGAAGAAGTGGGGCATATCTTTAAGGTCACTCGTGAGCGAATTCGTCAGATCGAAGCAAAGGCTGTTCGGAAATTGCAGCAGCCAAGTCGCAGTCAGGAACTTGTTGGCTTTCTCGACTAAATCGCAATCTCATCCGGTGAAAGCACGCGAGTTGGAGACAACTCGCGTTTTTTGTTGGACAGAGGGGTCAGGTCTTCATGTTTTGGCAATGGCTTTGCCTACTAATCGGCCACTGGTCATGGCCCAGGCAATGTGACAGCCATGACTCCAAAGAATCATGCCGTTGAGGCCACACTGACCAACCGCATAAAGGCCGTCAATCACACTATCGTCCTTTCTCAGAACCTGTAAATCCTCATTAATAGCTGGACTTCCTTCGGTTGTGGTGAAATATGATTTGACTGGCCCCAGCAAGACCCACGGGCCCAGCGTCTCATTGAAAGCCTCGTTGACCGTGGTTGTTAGGCGTTTGCAGTTGAGATTGTTTGTCTTTGCGAGGTCGGCGAGTGTGTGGAATTTAGTACAGATATCAGGACGTAAGCGGAGGTAGTCGTCGGTGTACGCGTAAGCAATGTCCGGTGCCGTGGAAATAAAATGGGGCCACTGTGAAAATTTTCTGACTTGTAGGGGTCCCATGAGGATGTAGGCCTGCTTATTGGTTTGGTTTGAGACGGCAATGTTTCGTGTTGTCGCTTCCTTCTCATTACAAAAGCGTTCTCCGTTTTCATTAATCAGAATTGCTCCCTGCTCAAATAATGCGTCTTCAGGATGTTGCCAGGTGACCAGTAGGCGTTTGATAATGGTTTGGAATATCCACTCGGGCAAAACACGAGCCATCCAATGTTGTAATGTTGCCAGCGGTCCAGTGGTTGGAAGCCACTGTTGAAATGGGCGTCGAGCGGTGGCGATGAATCGGAGTTCCGGGCCATATGTGATATCCATATTGATTAGTTTTGCGCCAACGCTTTCAGCTAAGAGATGCCCAAGACCTCTCGCATGCGGATTGATCCCTTCAATATTCTCATAGCCAGGTCCTTTAAAGCGTTTGATTAGTTCTGGATTGTTGGCATAGTCACCGGCAGCCAACACGACGGCATGTTTAGCTCGGCTTGTTTGCAATGCTCCGCTGCCATTTACGTATTCGACTCCCGCAACACAACGCCCGTTAGTTAATAGTCGTTGAACGGTGGCGTTAGGAAGTATTTGTACACCTTGTTTTCTTGCGGCTAATTGTAATCTCGCAATATACGCTTTGGCTCCGGGAATCACGTTATGCATTCGGGGCTGGGTATTAGGAGGCTCAGCAGCTGGCCCGACAAACTGAATCCCATGAGTCTGTAGCCAACTCAGAGTTTCTGCTGCATGGTTAGTAAACAACGTGCGTTGAGTCTCGTTGTTGTGACTTTCGATTTCGGCGGGCGCGAAGCCGACAAGATCTAATGCATGCAGATCAGCGGAATCTTCAATACCTTGTTGGCGTTGAAATTCAGTCGCCGCAGCAGTAAACGAACCGACAGCGATCCCGGTGGTTCCGCCTGGCTGAGCACATGCTTCCAACACAATCACCGAGAGCCCTTTTTCGGCACAGGAAACTGCCGCAGCTAAGCCGCTACCCCCGGCTCCAACAATGATGACGTCTGGGTGATTGTTTGACATCGATTCTTAGAGGTTAAAGATTTTTTCGAATCGCTGACGGTTGTCACGTCGATAGCGGCGGCAAACTGTCACGAGAGATTGTGGGCTTTCGTAACCGAGTAGGGAAGCGAGTTTTTCAAGTTCCAAGGGGTGCTCTGGCAAATCATGTCGATGTGTCGTGTCCATCAATCGTAATCCCGACTCGACTCGTCGTAAGAACAGATAAGATTTACTAAGTGCCCTTGTATCATCCTCGTTTAATAGTCCATGTTCCTGTAGCTTCTGAAGCGCCAACAAGGTTCCTGGCTGTTGAAGATCCTCCGCGTTTCCATTCAGGAGTTGTAGCATCTGAACGATATATTCGATATCCATCGTACCGCCCTGGAATCGTTTGAGATTTCGGTCGGTTGCTCCCTCTTCAGAGTCCAGTCGTGCCTGATAAATCTCCGACTTTAGCTGGGGCTTCTGATGACTCGCAGCAATAGTTTTAACAATGAGCGTTTGAATACGGGATTTCGCCGTGTCGGTACCAAATAAGACGCGGGCCTTACACAGGCCCATATATTGCCATAAAGGAATTTGACCCTCTTTCAGATAAGTTTCGTAATCGTCCAGTGAAATCGCCAGAGGCGCATGCTGATGCGTGGCACGAAGTTTGCTATCCATGTCAAACAACCGGCCATGCGGACGAGTTCTGGTTGCAGTTTGTAAAACTCGCTTAGCCAATTCATTGAAGAAATGATGATTCGACGTAGGACGGATTCTGTGATCGCGTTTGATAGGCTGCGTATTGCCTTCGCCTTCATAAAGAAAAAGCACATCGACATCGCTATGAAAGTTTGGTTCTTGCCCACCAAGTTTCCCGAGGCCCACCAGGATAGGCGTTGCATTTTCTCCATGAAGCGGACCACCCTCAATAATGGGTTGTCCGTGCTTCTCTACTAACTGTCGATAATGTTCGTTTGAAATTTCTTGTAGACAGATTTCAATAATATCTGAAAGAGCCCGATGGGAATCTGTTAGCGAGTCTTTGCCTAGGATTTCGCGAACACCCACTCGAAGGTGCTGGGCATGCTTGAAGGCAAGAATTACATCGATTAATTCCTGTCCCTCAATTTGAGCCCCTTTCACGAGTGCGCTCATTACCTTTTGCAGAGATTGCTTCGTAGGCAATGGCTCTAGAATGAGACAGTCCAGCAGTTCGTCAATCATCCCTGGATAGCTTGTAAGAATGGTGATCAGATAGGGACTGTTGGAGCATAGCTTCACAGATAGATTTAGTGTGGCCGGATTTACCTGAAATAACTCCCATAAAACACCTTTCCCGCCAAGTGAATCACTGACAGTGCTGAGATTAGCCAGCGTCATATCCGGATCTGGAGTTTGTGCGATGGATTCTAGTAATCTTGGAGCGATCATGGCCAGAAAATGCCGACAACGTCTGGTGGAGAGAAATGGAATCCTTTCGGTCGCCAAGTCCATAAGGTATTGATAGCAGGAGTGAACATCTTTGAAGTTATGCTTTGCCAGCACCTCCCTCAGCATTTCTTCGCTCGGTTCTGGATTGAGAATAAGGTCCACTTCTGGTTCGGCTTCCTGTTCGTCATCAAATGAAGATTCAAGCAAGCGATCGATGATTTCCTGACTGACATTCAACAAATGCGTCGTATCATTTTGCAGTGTTTCCACGGCGGCTGTACCCTGATAACCCAGACTTTGTGCAAGAGCCGCTAGTTGTGTTTGATCTTGTGGAATGGCAGTGGCTGTGATGTCCTCGAGAGTTTGCAGTCGATGGTGAATCTGTTTGAGCGAAAGGTAGGAATCACGGAGTACATTGGATTCTTCTTGTGATAACAGGCGGGCTTTATGAAGTTGATAGATCGCGGGCAGTGTACCGCGAACACGAATGTCGCTAAAATTTCCCCCATTGATGAGTTGTAGGAAGGGAATAACGAAGTTGATTTCGCGGATACCGCCTGGAGAGTTGACAACATCTCGTTGGTCGCATTCTTCCCAACGGTGTAGGCGTCTTTTTTGAGCTTTGATCCCCGTAATATCCGCTCGGTTCAGATAACGGCGATAAATCCATTTTTCCATATGTTGGAGGAACCGATGCCCAAGCCGGAAGTCACCAGCAACAGTCCGGGCGTTTATTAATTCCTGCCGCTGCCAGGTTCTGCCTGAAAAATCCAGAAAACGAATGGCGTCATTAATATGAGTGACTGTCGTGGAAGCCTGGGGAGACAACGGAAAGCTGAAATTGATATCTAACAACTTAATGCCGCTGGCCAAAGTTAAAAAATTGACGGCATCATTAAGGAGCATTTGGTAAAACGGCTCATGAAGCTCTTTTTTTCCTGACACGGATTGGAAAATAAGAAAGACATTTAGTGTTGTCCCGTAGCTGAGTTGATTGCCGGCAAGGTCGCCCAGTGCGATCAGCGAAAAATTCAACCCTGTCGCGTCTTGTGCATCTAATTGATGTTTTTTGATCGCTTTGAGTGATGCCAATTCAACAACGCTGTGCAACAAAGCTTCGCAAAGAATCGAGGCTTGATTAGCAACCACATCAGGAGTTTGGTTCATCACCAGATCTCCATAAGCAATCCTTAATAATTCACGATTGCGAATACGCTCAAGCTGCTCTGAAATGTCCGGATCACCGGTGAGACTGAGGACTTCGGAACGTATTTCGTCTATCAGGATGTTGCGATCGACGGGCTGCCCGTCCGTCATTCGTAACAGGTCATAGCCCTCAGGATCCTGCATCAGCAATTCAGCAATTTGTGTACTTGCTGAGAACATTACAAGTAAGGTTGGCAAAGCAGCATGATCGCGTTCCCAAAGAGAGCCGAGAGCGATGGGGCTACGAGACAGAGTGGTAAACTTCGCGAGATAACTTAACGCCTGATCTGGCTTGGCCGTCTGAGGCAAGGCGTTTTCGAGTTGAGTGGCAGTGATGGCGACAAGATCGAGTGTCATTCCGGACTCGGCGATGGCAGTTAGCGCATCATGAGCTTGTCGCATGTCTTGGATGGTTAGTGACTGAAACCACTCGTGTGCGACGGCCGCAGAATCCAGAATTGTGATGAGTTGCTCGGTGTCCATATGCCTAGTCTATCACGCTCGGGGCACAATCGATAATTGCGAGATTAATTACGGCTGCACCAATTTTAGCCAGTCGATTTCCCGACTCAATCCCTGTTCAAAATCGACCGTTGCCAGAATAGGAGGAATACAAACACGTTCAATCTCAGCTGGATTGGAATCCAGACTTTGGTCGTCGAACGCTGACGGGATTACCTGGTTAAGGATAATACCGGCAATCGGAATTCCATCCTCGTAAGCAGCAGCGGTGACAAGTGTTTGCAGCGTATGATTAATACAGCCAAGCTTATTTGCTACAACAACAACAAGCGGAAAGCCAAATTGATAGGCAAGATCAGCGACAAAGTCGTCATCACTGATAGGAGACATTAGACCACCGGCCCCCTCGACAATAATAAAATCAGAGTTTTCCTGCCAGTATTCGATTCCCTGAACGAGTAATTCCCGATGTATCTCCTTGCCCTCGGACCTCGCGGATAAATGTGGAGCCAGTGGTGCCCGGAACATTTGCGGACAAACATGGTTGACTGTAGCGGGCTGTCCGGCAGCATTCCATAACGTATCGGCGTCTTCACTGAAGAGTATATTGTCGCCGTTATCAGTACAGCCACTCGCTGCAGGCTTATAAACACCCACATTAACACCTTGCTGATGCAACTGTTTAGCAATTAACGCAGCTACGTAGGTTTTGCCGACATCGGTGTCGGTTCCAGTTATAAAAATACCCGGGGTCATGAAACAGCTTAGATCTCCAGATATTCTTCAAGTGCTTCTCGCATGACTTCAGGTCGCGGGTCAACATCGGTCCAGATGTTAAAGCCGATGACCGCCTGATTAACAAGCATGCCCAATCCATCAAGGACACGGCATTCACGTTGTTGGGCATCACGTAATAGACGAGTCATGGGAGGGTTAAATACGACATCGGCAACTACCATGTGGGGCGCAAGCGTCTCTATGTCCAATGGAACGCGGGCTTCAGCGTCGCCGAGACCAATGCAAGTGGCGTTAATTACAACGTTTACATCGTCATCCACTTCATAGTCGCCGTCCAGGACGTTTAAAGTTGCTGTTACGTTGTCGATGTTGTTTAGTACGTCGACAAGTTCCTGCCCACGAGATTCCGTTCGATTTACAATTGTAATGTCAGTGACACCATTTAGTCCCAACTCAACGGAGATTGCACGGGCCGCTCCACCGGCGCCGATGATCACGATTTTTTGGCCTGCCGGCTCCACTAATGTCTTTAAGGACTGGACAAATCCCTTTCCGTCAGTGTTTTCTCCGATCAGCTTACCATCGACGACATTGACGCAGTTCACAGCTCCCATTCGCTCAGCAGCCTCACTGAGTCCATCGAGATACTGGATGACTTCAACCTTGTGTGGAATGGTGAAGTTACCACCACGAAGTCCCATCGCACGGAAACCTGCCATGGCGTCTTTTAAGTTTTCCGCAGGAACTTCCAGCGTGAGATAACGCCAATCTAATTCGCAATCCTCGAAAGCGCGCTCCATCATGAACTGTGTTGGGTTACCGGCGACTGGCTGCCCCATACATGATACAAGTTCCTGAATCGGTTTATCTGCCACGGTTAGTATCCTTGCCTGGAAGAGTTAATAGTATCGAGACCCTTATGCTTAGTTTTATTAGGGTATTTGCAGTTCTGCAATTACTCTGGCAAAAAGATCTTGTTTACCGGTGTCGTCTCTATCTTCATTCCGTTACGCCGGGCCTTAATCCGCACATAAGGTGCGGTATAGCAACAGCGATCTCCAAAACTATCCCGCGGCATGTTTGGATCTGCGTGAAATGGTTCGACGAGATCTTCAATGACGAATCCATTACGGCAAATTCCGCCGATAATTTCTTCCCACCGATGCAGGAATTCCATCGTGCCGTCTTCCCGCAGGCGAGTTCCCTGGACTGGAGGTAGCGGCCCTGTTCGGTAGTAAGGTTCGATTAGTTCATAACCATTTTGAGAACGCTTCATCCCGGTTTGTAGACTGGTTGGTTGTTTGTGTTGACTGATGTAGAGACCACCAGGAATGGTGACACGCGCAATCTCTGAAAAGACTTTGGCAAGCGATGGTAAGTAGCAGGTGCTTACGGGATGAACGACGATGTCGAACGCTTGATTGGTGAACATCGACAGGTCATCCATTGAAGTTTCCACGACCTGCAGATCGATTCCTCTTTCTGCGGCCACTTCTCGGTCTAACTCAAGCATGGCAGGTGAGATGTCGACCACCGTTACCTTTGCCCCGGTGGCAGCATAGATAGCACTTTGACGCCCTCCGCCGGCAGCAAGACAAAGAACGTTCTTGTCGGTAATGTCACCACCTAGCCAGCCAATGGCATCAACCGTGTGAAGCGGTTGATGCAGGTCCTCATCTTTGGCGGGTTTTGTAAACCGCTTTTTTCCAGCGACCATGCGGTTCCAGGCATCACGGTTGTGTTGTTTTGCGATGGACTGTTGATTGTCATTCATTGGCTTTGTTTATTTCCGTTTACTTTAACATTTTGGCCTAGGTCGTTAGTTTGGAAGCCAGCGAGCCAATCAACCCCAGCTTCCGCAATGCCTTCATGGCCACCTTCAAAAACCGTAACTCGACTTAGAGCGGCATACCGGCGGAGGTAAATTTCGCGGCCTAACGCCTGATCAGTAACTTTGTCAGAGGCCAATGGAGTGGTGAGACGGCCATTCGGTGTACTGAGCAACTGCATCTCTTGAGTTGTAACAAGTCGCTGTTGGGTAGCTTTGGCAATCACATTGAATGCTTCCAGTGAGTGTGAAATCGGAACCGATCCGGTATGGCCATCATAAATACCGGTAGCGATATCGAGCGGCACTCGTGTTGAGTTCGCTAGGTGGTGAATGGGTGAACGTTCTTGATATTGCTTATCAACGGCATCGTTTGCTCCTGGCGCACCGCCACAACTTGCTCGAATCATCATCCCATATTTGGTCTTCCTATGTTTGCGATGCCATTTGCTTAGGTCACTAATTCCCACCCAAGCACTTGCCGCAGTCCAATATTGAGGGTGGAGACTCACCATGAGCATCGTCATGTGACCACCACCGGAAACTCCCGCTAGGTAAATACGTCGGTTGTCAGTGCGATAAGCTGATTTCGCATAAGCCAAGGCATCAAGGATGTCCTGCTGAGCAATTTTACTTCCACAAGCTTGCGGACGGTTGTTTGGCCCTCGAAAGTGCGGAAAAATGTAAATCCAACCTTGTTTGTATGCTTCGGCTTCCCAATCAGTGTTTTTTTGTTCAACGGAGTTGCTCCACGTATGAAGTGCCATTAGAACCGGGTATCGCTGTGATTCATCCTTGTCATAATCCTTAGGAAGGATGAAATAACAAGGTTGTTTAGACTCATCTAACGAGCTGGTTATCATTATTTTTTGTTTAGTTTGACCCTTCGTTGGTAAAGCAATCCAAAGGAATAAAAAACAAAATAGAATGTTTTTGGATATTTGCGGCATCGAAGGTGTCTTTTCAGTGGGTCAAAAGTGGAAATTTGGAAATCGTAAGTTTGACGGGTGGTATTTGGACTATCTAAAATAAAGATTCAGTAAAGCCCACCATATATGCATCCTACCTTTTTTAAAAGTTCACCTGGCGCCGTTATGAAAGAATTCCGACGACTGCTTCCCATCTTTTTTGGGCTATTACTTTTCGTGGCCACAACGGTGAAAGCCGCTCCCAACATTTCGTCCGTGACTCCACTTGGTTTACAGCCAGGTGCGACGACGGAGGTCAGTCTGGGTGGAACCGAACTCACCTCACCGCTCAAAATTTGGACAAGCTTTCCTGCTGAAGTGGAGGTTTTACCCACTTCTGAAGGGGCAGATGATGCAACCACTGCTAAGCTGCGACTCAAGCTAACTGAAAATGTGGGTGTAGGAGTTGGTGCAATTTCAGTTGCGGGCGTTACCGGCGTTAGTCAGCTTTATCTTGTGGTTATCGAAGACGCGCCTGTGATCGCAGAACCATCTCCAAATAACTCATTGTCTGATGCTGCCTTGATTACATTGCCCGCCGCGGTGCAGGCTTCTTCGAATGGAACCTTAGCGGATCATTTCAAGTTTGAGGCCAAGGCAGGGCAGCTTATCTCTGTGGACATTCTAGCCGCTCGAATTAATTCTACGATGGATCCAGTTGTACGTTTGTTAGCGGCGGATGGAACAGAGTTGGCTTTTGCGGATGATAGTGATGGTTTGGGGGCGGATGCTCGACTACAGGCTAAGATTCCCGCCGATGGTCAGTACGCGGTTGAGGTCTTGGATAGTAAGTACGCCGGCAACCTTCCTTATTACGTGCGAATTGGAGAGTTTCCGCTTGCCACGACAACTCTGCCGGCTTTAGTGCAGATCGGAGAGGACCGCGACGTTAGTTTTAGCGGAGCAGGGGCTGGCGGGCTAACAGCGAAGGTTGTTTTGGGAACGACACTGGCGGGGGATGATATCCGAGCGGGAGCTAAAATCCCCAATGGCACGATTTCCGGTTTTGCACGAGCTCGAGCTAGTAGCGGTGTCCAGACTGTCGAAGCGGAGCCGAATGACGAAATTACGCAGGCAACGACGGCGGCATTCCCTGGTGGTGCCAGTGGAGTGTTCCAGCAGCCGGGAGATAAGGACTATTTTAAGTTCAATGCGAAGAAAGGGCAGCGACTTCGGTTTTCAGGGCATTCGCTCAAGTTGGGATCTCCCGCGGTGGTGAATTTCCGTATTCTTAAAACCGATGGAAGCCAGCTCGCTGCCGCGCCGATTAATCCGGAGAATGAATTTCTCGTCGCCTGGAGTGTTCCGGAAGATGGTGAGTACCTCTTGGAAACCAGTGAATTGCTTCAGCGAGGCGGTGACGAATATGCTTATGTTGTTGAATCAGCGGTTGGTAATTCGTTTACGTTGACATTAAAGAATGACAAAGCAACTCGGAATCGCTTTGTCGTAGATGAAGGGAAAGGTGGTTTCCAGGTTCCAATCACCGTGGCTCGTGATGGATATGCAGGTCCGATCACGATTAAATCTAAGACCGAGATTCCTGGAGTTACCTGGCATAACAATGTTGTCGCTAAGGATGGAAAAGAAATCACTCTCCTGTTGGAATTCTCAACGGAAACGAAAGCAGGTGATTTTGTAAACATGGAGATTGTTGGTGAAGCTGAGATCGATGGTCAGGTCACTCAGGTACCTTTGACTTCCAGGGACTGGACGCGAACCCAGTTTGGAGCTGTCACCTATCCCTACTCATTCCTGCAGGGTGTTGTGCAGTACGCGACCGTGCCAGCTATTGAAGAGTTTTTCGAGCCTAAGTTTGAGCCGGAAGCGGTTTATGTTGCCCGCGGTGAAACCACGGCGACGATCCAAATGTCAACGGCCAGCAAACATAAGGATTTTAAAGGTGCTTTGTCACGTATGTTTGAAGATGTACCTGAAGGAATTACAGTGGCGGATAAAGCGGACAAAGGTGTTCACACTATTACTGTAACTGTCCCCGCCGATCTTGCCGATGAAAAGGCGTTTGCGGTGAAAGCTTATGCTGAACATGCAGGTCATCTACAGTTCGTAAAACGGAGTGTCCCGATCAAAGTGGTTGATCCACTATCGGTCTCAATTAAACTTGAGGCTGCCATCGTTCCGGGAGCGAGTCAAAAAGCATTGGTTACCATTGTTCGCGCCCCCGGTTCAACCGCTGAAGCTATTACATTGACACTGGCTGGCCTGCCAGACAAAGTCACGGTGCCAGCTGAATTGACCATCGCGGCCGATCAAACAGAACTCGAAGTTGAAATCATGGCAGCCGCTGATGCTGCCGTTGCCAAGACAGATGGAATTACCGTCTCAGCCAAATCAAAGTACGCCGGCAAAGATGTGTCGGCGGTCAGTGCTGCTATTGCTGTTGAAGTAAAAGCCGCGGAATAACCTTTAGAGGAAAAGTAGAAATGCAATTGGGCAAACTACGACGAACATATTTGTTGATAATTACTGGGATGTTATTGGGCGGTTTGTCCACGAGCAGCTTGCGAGCGGCAGAGGTTGAGCTCGATCGCATTGAAGTTTACCCGGCGGAAGTGCAACTGACCGGTGTTCGAGAACAGGCGCAGTTGCTTGTCACAGGCTACTATGTAGATGGCTCTATCCAGGACCTGACTCGAGTCGCGACAATCACGACGGCTAATGCAGATGTGGCGATTGTCAAAGGTTCCGTGGCATATCCTCAAGCGGATGGCGAAGGTTCGCTAAATGTTGAGTTTGAAGGAAAGACAACACCCGTCAAAGTGGTGGTGGCTAATCAGCAGGAACCTCAGCCGGTTTCGTTCCTTTACGACACACTTGCTGCACTCAGTAAAAATTCCTGTAACGCCGGAGCCTGTCATGGTTCACCAAGTGGTAAAGGAGGCTTCCGTCTATCACTACGAGCCTTTGACCCAAAGCTGGACGAACTGACACTAATTCGTGAAGATTTTGGTCGACGGACCAATAGCCTCGATCCCGATAACAGCCTGTTGCTGCTTAAGCCGCTGATGAAAGTGGCTCACGGTGGTGGTAGACAGATTCGCGTTGACGATCCTGCCTATGCGGTGATTCGTGATTGGATCGAGGAAGGTTGTAAGATGGATGTAGCGGATGCTGCCCGGCCTGTGAAAATCGAAGTTTATCCAAAGTCAGGCCGTGTTCTCAAGAAGCCAGCTGTTCAGCAACAGTTGAGCGTTTGGGCGCACTATTCAGATGGAAGAGTGCGAGATGTCACGCCATTGGCTGTGTACTCGAGCTCAGATGTTGAAGTCGCGGACGTCGATCGCAATGGTTTCGTGGAAGGGTTAAAGCGTGGTGAGGTGGCAGTGGTGGTTCGCTATCTGGAGTTTATTGAATCGAGCTTCATTACGTTTGTTGAAGAGGTGGAGGATTTCGTTTGGAACGACCCTCAGGTAAACAACTATGTTGATGTCGCGGTTGATCAAAAACTCAAGCAGCTCAAATATTTACCCTCTGATTTATGTACGGATGAAGAGTTCATTCGCCGGGTCTATTTGGACGTTATTGGGATCCTACCTTCGTTGGAAGAAGTAACTGCCTTTGCGGAAGACGTAGATCCTGCAAAACGAGCTAAGATCGTCGATAGACTGCTTGAGCGTCCCGAATATTCAAAATTCTGGGCGTTAAAGTGGGGTGATTTGCTTCGCTTAACGAGTGGACAGGTCACGAACGAAGGTGTCTACAAGTATTATCGGTGGGTAGAACGGTCTTTTCGCGAAAACCAACCATATGATGAATTCGCTACCGAACTATTGACGGCGACAGGTAGTACTTTTAGCAATCCCGCAGCCAACTTCTACCGAACATCTAAGGATATGAACGATTGTGTTGAAACCATTTCACAGGTTTTTCTGGGAGCCCGACTGCAGTGTGCTAAATGTCACAATCACCCGTTTGAGCGTTGGACTCAGGATAACTACTATGGCATGGCTGCTTTCTTCAATCGAGTTCAGCGCACTAACACGAAGCGAACCAATGAAATGTTCATTTATGTTTCACAGAGTGGTGAAGTAACGCAGCCTCGTACCCAACAAAAAATGAAACCATGGGTTCCGGGTCAGGGCGATATAGAGAATCCCAATGCATTTGACCGTCGTTTGGACTTTGCCAGTTGGTTAACGAAGCCGGATAACCCTTTCTTTGCCAAGATTGAAGTGAACCGAATCTGGAGTCAGGTGTTCGGAAGAGGAATTGTAGAGCCTGCAGATGATTTCCGTGATACGAATCCCCCGAGCAACGCTGTGCTACTTGACCAACTCGCCAAAGATTTTGTGGAAAACGGTTATGATCGAAAAGCGATCTTGGCGACGATTCTCAAAAGTCGTACCTACCAAACCAGCTATCAGCCAAACGACTTTAATGAAGATGACACTAAATACTTTTCGCACTACCAGCCACGTTTGTTATCGGCGGAGCAGTTATTGGATGCTATTTGTCACGTCACACGGGTCGCGGAAACATTCGGTGGGTTGCCAGTCGGAACGAAGGCGACTCATCTGCCTGCTCCCGACCTAGTGAATAATGAGTTTTTGAAGATTTTTGGGCAACCCGAGCGTCAGACTGTTTGTGCCTGTGAGCGAACAAATGAATCCAACCTGAGTATGGCGATTCAGTTCTTTAATGGCCCTCTGATCTACAACAAACTCAAGAGCGAAACTAACTCTTTCCGCCAATCCATGACAGACGGTAAAGACAATAGTCAGATTATCACGCTGTTGTATAATCTGGCAGTTTGCCGGAACCCAAGCGAAACGGAATTGAAGGCAAGCTTAGATCATATTGCGTCCAAGGAAGATCGAGTGGAGGCCTTGGAAGATATTTGCTGGGCGATTCTCAACACCAACGAATTCCTCTTCCAGCACTAAGAAAAACATTGAAAGTAACATCATTCTAATGAATAGAGTTCTCCAAACTATTTGTGTGGTATCATTACTGCCGGCATTTGCTAACGCTCAGGAAACAGCCAGCTTTAAGGCCGATATTGCTCCCATTCTGATTAATAACTGTCTTGCCTGCCATGGGCCCAAGAAGGCTGAAGGTGGATATCGTGTAGATACCTTTGAACGGTTTTTACGGGAAGGAGACTCAGGCGCAGCAGCTATTACCGCAGCAAATCACGACGAAAGTGAGTCACTAAGACGTATTAAGTCAGAGGACGAATTCGAACGAATGCCTCTTGAAGGGGAACCATTGTCGGCCGAAGAAGTGACTTTGATCGAGAAATGGATTACGGAGGGCGCCAAGTATGATTCCGACGACCCGAAAGCGCCTCTCGCAACGATCGTGCCCGCACCAACTCATCCGATACCACCGGCAGCCTATCCCAGAAGTGTCCCGATCACGGCTGTTGCGTTTAATCCGGATGGAAGTCAGCTTGTCACTGGTGGATATCACGAAGTGGTTTTATGGAACACAGCCGATGGGGCTCTGTTAAAGCGGATTCAAAACGTTGGTCAACGTACCTTCGCCCTCCGCTTTAGCAAGGATGGGCAGCATCTGGTCGCCGCTGGCGGGGCTCCCGGACGGCTGGGAGAAGCTCGCATTTTCAATGCCATCAGTGGAGAATTAGTGTCTGTGGTGGGAACGACTTCAGATGTCGTACTTGATGTGCAGTTTAATCCTGCTGGAGATCGATTGGCCGTGGCTGGTGCGGACAGCTCTATACGAATTTATGAATTCCCCGCGGGCAATCTTCTTCGCACCATTTCCAGTCACTCAGACTGGATTATGGCGATTGCTTGGGACAACGAAGGAAAGCGTTTGGCTTCCGCTTCTCGTGATAAGACCGCGAAGTTGTTTGATGTTGAAACGGGTGAATTGCTGGTGACTTATAGTGGCCACAACAACCCAGTCAAAGGTGTAACGTTCCACCCGGATAACAATCAGATCTATACTGCGGGTGGCGACAATAAAGTACATTGGTGGAATTCAGCCGACGCCAAAAAAGTTGGTGAGCTTGCCCTGGGCGGCGAAGTGTACAAGCTGGAAAAGATAGGTGGAATTATTACTACCTCGTCAGCAGACAAAACAATTCGACAGATTGACGCGGCGACTCAGAAAGAAATTCGCAATTATGGTGGCCATGCGGATTGGACATTGTCTTCTTCATTTCATGAAGGAACTAAGCGTATTGTCGGCGGAGCCTTTGATGGTGCTGTTAAAATCTGGAATACTGAAGATGGTGCAGAAGTACTTTCCTTTGTCGCTGCACCTGGCGTGAAATAATCAGCATGCCTTCTTTACTATGGAATGGCCCCAAGTCAGCAGAATGGACCTTGGTGTTAGCTCACGGCGCTGGAGCGGGAATGGATTCGCCGTTCATGTGTTATGTGGCAGAGGCCATTTCTAAACAAGGCGTGCGCGTCGGTCGTTTTAATTTTCCCTATATGGTACGTGCTGTTGAGGAAGGCAGACGGCGACCACCGGGCGCGATTAACAAGCTTCTGACCTCCTGGGAAGATGTTATCCGGAATGTAGGCTCGCCATTAAAGGCAGGGCAAAAGCTGGCCATTGGTGGTAAGTCGATGGGGGGTCGAATTGCTTCGATGTCTACTCATCCTGAATACGTCAGTGCGTTGATATGCCTGGGCTACCCTTTTCATCCACCAGGGAAACCAGAAAAACTTCGAATCGATCATTTTGTAGACATTAAAGTGCCAGCGATGATTATCCAGGGTGAACGCGATACGTTTGGCAATCAGGAAGAAGTGAAGAGGATGAATCTTCCTTCCCGAATTGAAAAAGTCTGGCTGGCCGATGGTGATCATAGCTTCAAGCCTAGAAAGATATCCGGGCGAACGCTCGAACAAAATATGGACCTCGCCGTCGAGAATCTGGTTGCGTTCCTACATTCCTGCTGAAGTTCCGGGTAGAAAGCCGGCTTCGTTCCAGCCGCGTTCTAAATTGTAAGCTTTAACGAGTGTTTCAAGAGTTTCTCGGTTTAGTCTTGCGTCACGATCGTCTTCTAATGCCGAAGTCAACATACGCTCGGGCAGTGTATCTTCTTCGGGAGACCACCCGCATAGAATGTTAAATCGTTTTTTGGCGTCAATAATTGCTTTTGCGATGACGATTAAGTCATTGGCTTTCAATCCCCAGCCCGTAATGAGGTTGAGCATGGTAGCACATTCTGCAAAGTAATCGTCGAAAACGCCACGCAGGAATTTACAGAGAATTAGGGAGTCCATCATAGCCGCCTTGTCCTCCGTTTCCACAGCCAGGCGAGCCTGATGGACCTTGGCACTGCGACGGTCAACCTCTTCTGAGAAGTCTACTTCGTAGGCGCCACTACGGTTATGGTCGGCCCCACGGGTTCCTACGGCAAAACCGAGTGCCATTGTTTGGAGAGCTCGGGGTTCATAGCCGGGAAGTTCCAGCCCTTTTACTTGAGGGGCAAATGCAATAGTGTTATTGCCTAGTTCTAAGGCCAATGCGCGGCTTCCCAGAGCGAGCCTTACACCAATACCCTCCCCGCGGCCGATCATGTGGATGGCTTGCAGTAGTGCATCACCGCTACCAAATGTTAACCAGCTTTCATTAAGAAATCCCCGTTCTACGCACTCCATGGCGAAGGCAATTGTCCCGCCGGTACTGATGGTATCAAGACCGTAATGATCACAAAGCTGAGAGGCTTGTAGCACCGTCTGTTGATCACTCACTTCGCAGAGTGGCCCTAATGCAAATAGATTTTCATATTCAATACGAGTGCGAGATGGGCGCCCGTCGACGGGGATCGAGTAGACGTGAGTACACCCGATGGTACAGGCCGCACAACTTTCTCTTATCTTTTCGCGAGCTATGTTCATCGCTTCGGGCGACAGCTCTTCGGCTTTTTCGAATGAACCTTTTTGGAAGTTGCGTGTCGGCAGGCAGTTAAGCCGATTAAAAACCAATACATTGGCTGCCGTACCTAGTTCCCGGTATTTTTCGGTCGCCGGGCCAAAGGAGCGTTGTGACAGATCACGCGCCTGTTCGATGAGCCCTTCGGTGTCGTGCCATGTAGCTCTTTTATTTCCTCGAACCGCAATCGCTTTGATGTTCTTGGATCCAAGGACAGCACCGCTGCCTCCGCGACCTGCGTGCCGTCCGCTATGAGAAATGGTAGCGTATCGCACGAGCTCTTCACCAGCGGGCCCAATCACGGCAAAGGAGAAGTTATTGCCAAATTCCTTTCGTAGTTGTAATTCCGCGTCTTCAGCCGGAAGCCCCCACAGATGATCCGCGGGTTTGAGGCTGATGTGGTTTTCCTCGATAACCAGAATCGATGGCGAGACGGCTCTTCCTTTAATTAGCAGCGCATCGTTTCCCGTACGTTTCCCGGCGATAGCGAACGTACTGCTGGCTAGAGAGTCGTTGATTCGCCCGGTAAGCGGGCTTCGACTAACAACAGCAAATTTGGCGCTAGTGGTTAACGGGCTACCTACCAGTGGGCTAAACGCGAAAACGATACTCGCCTCGGCCGCAAGCGGTTCGTGTTTCCATGATTCATGCTCAAGTAAAAGGTGTGTGCCAAGTCCACTTCCTCCGATCGATTCTTGTAAGACGGCGGTGTCCAGCTCATGTTGCGTTGCCGTGCCATGGGACACATTAATTTCCAGATATTGCTGATGGTAACCGTTCGCTGTGCTCACTTTATCCTCCAGCATCCATTGAGAGGATTAACAACGCGTCTCCATCGCGAGCGATACCATCTTCGGATTGAAAAAACTGGTTCCCGTTCAGATTGACCACCATGTGCTTGTTGATGATGCCATCATCCATGCAGTGTTTCTCGAACGCTGGATGCTTCTTGGCGACTATTCGGATAACATCATGAATACCCATTTCCGCGCAATCAAATTCATAAAGTTCGCTGGCGATACCGACACGTTGTCGTGGGATGCCGTAATACTCAATTGTGATCTTCATGGAAAATAGCCACGAGTGGTCGGGGTTGCTTGCAAGATGGGGCGGAAGGCACCAAAATATAGCTTTCCTTCATATTAAACATAGAAGGTTAATCCGACAATGAATCCAATAATGAATCAAAGTTCCAGCCCTACTTGGTAGGGATTAACTTCAGGAGAACAAAGAATATGTACCGTACATTGATGCGAACAGCAATTGCTGTGGCACTTCTGATTGGCGGTGTCGTCACTGCCAATGCCGCTGGCCCCAAGATTACAGACCCAGCTAAAGTGGATAGCGACTACGCTCTTCAGGGTGAGTATACAGGCACTTTTGAAAACGATGGTGAAACATCCAAAGCTGGAGCCCAGATCATTGCACTTGGGAATGCAGAGTTTGCGATTTCGTTTTATCCAGGTGGACTGCCGGGTGATGGATTCGGCCGAGATAAGTCTAAGGTTATTCGAGCTAATGGCAAATTGGAAAACGGTGAAGTAAAGTTTTCTTCAGACCAAGGGTCAGCCGTTCTCTCCAAAGACGGTATTGCCTTGTTTGATACTGATGGTAACGTGGGCCCGGTTCTTAAAAAAGTCCACCGTAAGAGTCCGACCCTTGGAAAAAAACCTCCTAAGGGAGCGGTTGTTTTATTCGACGGTTCTAACGTAGATAAATGGAAAAATGGTCGTTTGTCTGAAGATGGTTTGTTGATGGAGGGAACGACCAGTAAGAATTTATTCCAGGATCACCATGTTCATTTGGAATTCCGAATACCTTACCAACCACTGGATCGTGGCCAAGGCCGAGGTAATTCAGGCATTTACGTTCAAGGGCGATACGAAGTACAGATGTTGGATTCATTTGGCCTGCACGGTGCGATGAACGAATGCGGTGGAATCTATAGCGTTACTGAAACTCCAATCAACATGGCGTTTCCCCCGCTAACCTGGCAGACGTATGATATCTACTACACTGCTGGGCGATATGACGATAACGAAAAGGTTGTGAAGCATCCATTCGTTTCGGTTTATCATAATGGGGTTAAAATCCACGATAAGGTTCAGTTGCCAGGTGAACGCAATACGACAGCCGCCCCTTTGAAAGCCGGTGCTGCTCCAGGCCCTGTCTTCCTGCAGAATCACGGTTGTCCTGTACGTTATCGAAATATCTGGGTAGTCGAAAGCTCCGACGAAAAATAGACCTGGTAAAAATACCACGAGATTATGATAGAAGGCTATAGTCCTACTCGGGCCTATAGCCTTCTTCGTCTATTACCTCAAATATATAGCCGTTGGGATCTTTAAAGAAGAATCGTTCAAATGGAGTGTCTCGGATTGGATTGATCAGTTCGGCATGGTTTTCAACCAGACGTGCTTTAAGCGCTTTAAATTGGCTGCCCTTGTAAAAGACAGCAAAGTGTCTACCAAATTCAGCCTCAAATGTGGACACTTCAAAGCCTTCGACCCGTAGCAGGTGAAGTTGTTGGCCTGGAGCGATATTGAGCCAGTCCGCCGTCCGGTCGATATTGCCAGGACGGGAAATAGGCGTCCACCCCATGGTGTTTTGAAAGAATTGACTGGAGGCTACAACATCCTGAGTAGCCAAAGTTAAATGTGCGAACGACATCGGAATTCCTTATTTATAAGATGGCCTCTATCATAAATGACGTAACAGATACAATAAACTCAGTTGAACTGAATCGTTGAAAATTGTAGACCGAGAAATGAACCGAATAGATCCAGAAATGAAAATCCTGAAAGCCTGCAGCCTTGTCCTGACGGTATTGGTCCTCGGCTGTAGCCAGACCGAACAACCCGAACAGACAAATAATGACCAGCCTCGTGAGTTGGTACCGGGTGTGGATATTCCATTAAAGCCGCAGGGTGACATCCGTCCAAAGAAGAAGGAGCCTAAACGTACATTGGGGCTCGGTCTTGAAACGGAAGCTCCTCCTCGTCGATTGGTAAACACCGCAGGTGTCATTCAGCCGGAGGTTACCAAGTTACTTGAACGGATTGACGCTAGTCGGCAGGAAGGGCCCACCGTGGTTGCTTGGGTTATCGACCGTAGTAAAAGCGCGGCGAATATGGTGGAGGGTATTCGCTTACAGGTTCAGTACTATTACGACGAACTTGCTGTCGAGCATGAAATACTCGAACAGGAAGCTCAGGATGAAATCGATGAGCATAACCTACACACGGCTATTTATACGTTTGGCGAGACAGTTGAATGCACCTTGCCGGTTACACGCGAATTGAAAGAAGCGAAGACGGCCTTTTCAACGATTCCTGTCGACAATACCGGGATTGAAAATTCTTTTGCCGCCTTAAAAGCAGCTGTTGATGAGGTGAAACAACTGCGAGTCGAACACGGATACGAAGTGTTTCTGGTGGTCGTGACAGATGAAGCGGGTGACGATCAGCAACTAGCCGATGAAATCCGTCCGGAATTGTCCAAGTATGCAATGCCCTTATATGTAATCGGCGTGAACGCTCCTTTTGGTAAACGCGCAATCCTACCTGAACATGTTGAAGCCGGAGCCAACGGACAAGGGAATAATGAGCTTATTAATCAGGGCCCGGAAACTCGGGACCTGGAGCAGTTGTTACTTGCATACCCTGCAGCCGGTTTGAGTATGGACACTGTTGATAGCGGCTATGGCCCGTTTACATGGGAGTTGTTGTGTCGCAGCAGTGGTGGTGTCTTCCTTGGATTGAAAGCTCCTGGTTATACTTCTTCAATGCTCAGTCGTCCTGGGAGCCGTCCGGTAGCATTAATCGGTTCTTATGGTGGCTCGACCATGTCAAAATATGCTCCCGACTATGTCAGTCGAGCGAAGTATGATGAGATGATTCAGGCTAACAGAGCTGTCAAAGCGTTGCTGCAAGTCGCGCAAATGGAAAATATTCCAACGTTGATCAATTATCAGGTCGATTTTGATGGAGTCGATGTGACACGATTAAATCAGGCTTTAAGTCAGGCTCAGCTAGGGGCTGCCCAGATAGAACCCGGACTAAATGCGGCCTATAACATGCTTGTTACCGGCGAATCTGATCGAGAGGAACTAACCAAGTTGCGGTGGCAGGCCGGCTACGATTTAGCGATGGGGCGTATTCTCGCGGCCAAATCCCGGGTGGAAGGTTACAACGCCATGTTGGCTGCATTGAAGCGAGGTAAATCGTTTGAAAATGAAGGTAGCACTCGCTGGTTGCTTACGCCGGCTAAAGAAACAGAAGCTGGTAGCGCGGTAAAGAAGATTGGGGAAAGAGCGATCGAGTATCTCGAACGAGTGAAAACAGTCCACGCGGGTACGCCTTGGGCACAGATGGCCGAAATGGAATTGCAGGTTCCGGTCGGTTGGAAATGGATGGAACAATAGATGAGTGATGAAGGTAGAGATCATAATCAACCGGGGTTCGAGTTGCCCATTTATAAATCGCAGGACTGTGAGAGTAATGCGGCTGCCCCGCAGGTGACGCTGGATATGTTTAATGAATTGCAGCTTGAATTGATGCAACTGCGTGCGGAATTTGCCAAGCTTCGGCGACAATTTCAAGCAGAGGACCAGCAGCAAGACGGGGTCGACTAAAGCGTACGGAGTAAGCTGATCACGATCGCTGTAAGCCGGGGCTCTGCCAGACGGGCAATGTCCACGACTTCCTCCGCAGTTGTTTCAGAGAGCGTATCGGGTTTGGCAATATTCGTGATGGCGGATAATGCCAAAACTCGCATCTGCAACGAGTGGGCTGTGAGGACTTCAGGGACGGTAGACATTCCTACGACATCGCCACCAATCTTGCGTACCATTCGGTATTCACTACGCGTTTCATAGTTGGGCCCCGTAAGGCTTACGTAGCAGCCCTCATGTACGTGGAAGTTGTGTTTACGTCCGGTTTGAAGTGCCAGGTCGATTAGTTCGCGATCGTAGAGAAGTGTGCCGGGCTGATCAGGAGAACCGGGGATAGCGTTATGGTCTCCCAGCTCTGAATGTCTACGGAACATCAGATTGATATGGCTGTTCATTACCATGATGTCGCCGCCAGTGAATTTAGGATTTACACCACCACTGGCATTGGAAACAACCAGGAATTCAGCTCCAAGCTTTTGCATGATATAGACGGGTAGTACGGCCTCCGAAGAAGAGTAGCCTTCATATAGATGGAATCGCCCTTGCATGGCAACGACAGGTATACCTTCAAGTGTTCCAAGGACAAGCTGCCCCTGATGGCTTAATGCTGTTGACTGTGGAAAATGAGGAATCTCGTCGTAGGGGAGAGTGACTTCCGGCTTAATGTGAGTTGCAAGTTTTCCTAGCCCCGTACCCAGAATGATGGCAACACGGGGTACTGAATTTATACGGTCACGAACGAAGTTGGTTGCTTCGTCAATCTTTTGCTGGTAATGCGAGGATACTGTGGGCATTTTCTAACTTATGATTTCTCCTCAGCCAGAACGCCTTTCACCAACGTTGTCAGGTGAGGCTCAGCGTCATTGGCCACGGCAATGATTTCTTCCACATTGGCGGGCTTGAGAGCATCGGGTAAGCACATGTCCGTGATAATGGAGAATCCAACAACTCGTAGGCCGCAGTGTACTGCCACGATTACTTCCGGTACCGTGGACATACCAACGACGTCAGCACCAATCGTTCTTAAGAATCGATATTCAGCACGAGTCTCGAGATTTGGGCCCGCGACGGCAACAAAAACCCCTTTATGAGCGACGATGTCTTCTTTACGGGCGATGGCTAAGGCGCGATCTACTAGAGATTGCTGATAGGGTTCGCACATGTCAGGGAAGCGAGGTCCAAGGCGGTCGTCATTGATGCCTATTAGTGGGTTGTCACCCATCAGGTTGATGTGATCTTCGATGATCATGATATCGCCGCAACGGTAATTTGGATTCATACCACCACATGCGTTGGATACTACCAGAAGCCCTGCACCTAAAGCTTTCATAACACGGACTGGTAGCGTGATCATTTTTAACGGATAGCCCTCATACATGTGCATGCGGCCTTCCATGGCCACGATGGGTAGCCCCGCCAATGTTCCACAGACGAGGCGTCCGGCATGGCTGATAGCAGTGGAGGACGGGAAGTGTGGAATATCACCGTAGTCGATGGTGACTTCCACCTCAATTTCTTTAACGAGACTACCCAGTCCTGTTCCTAGGATGACACCTGCGTGAGGTGTTTTGTCCCAATGTTTCTTGATTTCAGCTACAGCGTCTTCAATTTTCTCATGCAAATCCAACACAATAAAACTTTCTTAAATCTAAGATTCGGCCAACCATAGTGACTAGATTCTAACAAATACGGACAAAAAAACAGCCAGTATGTGTCTGGGTAAAACGTGCCTTCGATTTGTAAAAGTAGTTTTTTGACCAGTTTGGCTGGGGCGGCCTAAGCTCTGGATGGGCACTAGCGAAGATACGGAAGGGAGTTCACAATAAATACTGATAACGAGTCGGAAAAGTGCCGATTTTAACTAGATAGGTACTTATCTCCACTTGGGTTGTAGGAAAAAGGGAGCCTACCCTTTAGAAAAACTGATATGTCCAAAACTTATATTATGATCCCCGGCCGGACCAGCGAACAGGGCGTGGGAATTAATGAAGGTAAGTTCGAGGAGACCTATCAGAGCGAAATTTCGGTCTTACAGGTGTCCCCCGAGGATATGGAAGAGCTCGGTCTGGAACCAGGTGATTGGGTTCGCGTTACTAGCGAGTATGGTCAAATTGATATTCGGACGAAAGTAGCGAAGAAGGGTGAATTGCCGGCCGGCCTGTTGTTTATCGCCTATGGAGACTATTCAAGTCGACTCATGGGTGGAGACACACATGGCACAGGCATGCCTACAAGTAAGGGATTTGACGTGACGATGGAAAAAATCGATACTCCGCGTGAGTAAGCCCGTCGAAGTACCAACTAACAGGAGAATTTAACTGGAGCGAAGCTCCCGTCGGTCAGACTGATTCGTGCGAACTGGTATTAACCAGTCAGGTCTGAACGAGATTGATATCGCACGCACAGTGGAGCATAACCAAATGGCTACTGTTACACCTGATGCGTCGAAACAAGAACCGGAATTAAAAATAGTCGAAGATGCAACATGCACATTTTGTGGATGTGTATGCGACGACATTGAATTGACGGTCAAAGGTCATGAAATCACCAAGGCCAAGCGAGCATGTGTGCTGGGTAAGGCCTGGTTTCTAAATCATTCCGTGGACGACCGTCCATCCTGTCTTATTCAGGGCAAGCCAGCTTCTGTAGAAGAAGGGGTCGAGCGTGCTGCTCAGATTCTCACGAAAGCCCGCTACCCGTTAATGTATGGCCTCAGTGATACTACTACGGAATCACAAAGAGTGGCCGTGAGTATTGCCGATTGGGTAGGTGCCAATGTTGATACCACTACTTCTGTTTGTCACGGCCCTTCGGGGATGGCCTTTCAGGGGGTTGGCGAAGTTACCTGCTCTCTTGGTGAAGTGCGAAACCGTGGAGATTTGATTATCTTTTGGGGTTCCAATCCCGCTGAGAGTCACCCGCGCCACTTCACTCGCTACAGCCTGATGCCCAAGGGAATGTTTGTTCCCAATGGCCGTAAAGATCGTACTTGTGTCGTCATTGATGTTCGCAAGACAAAGTCCGCCAAGACAGCGGATATTTTTATTCAGCTGAAACCACGTTCAGATTTTGAAGCTTTGTGGACACTGCGGGCACTGTGTGCCGGAGTTGAGTTGGAGCCAGAACAAGTTCTGGCTGATACTGGCGTGGAACTTGCTGTCTGGCAAGACCTCATGGATCGCATGAAAGCGTCCCGTTTTGGGGTTTGCTTCTTTGGTATGGGACTAACCATGACTCGTGGTAAACATGCCAATACTGAAGCTCTCCTCGCACTGACTCGTGACATGAACCAACATACGCGTTTTGTTTGTAAGCCAAATCGAGGTCATGGAAATGTAACGGGTGCGGACAATGTCGTTGCCTGGCGGACCGGGTATCCATTTGGAGTCAATTTGGCTCGAGGCTATCCTCGTTTCAACCCGGGTGAATATACAGCTTCGGACGTATTAGCCCGTCAGGAAGCTGATGCCGCTATTATTATTGCCAGTGATCCCATGGCGAATTTTAGTGAACCGGCCCGGCAACATCTGAAGTCGATTCCTTATATTGCCTTTGACCCAAAAGAAACTCCGACGACTAGAGCGGCAGAAGTTGCCTTTACCGTGGCCACTTATGGGATTAACATTCCGGGGACGGTTTATCGAATGGACGATGTGCCAATTCCGTTACGACCGGCCTTTGACTGCCATCACCCGAGTGATATGGAGATTCTTCAGGGGATCGAGAAACGGGTACAGGAATTAATTGCTCTGGAAGTTCCAGCCAGCGAAGATGACTCAAGCTTGCGCCCTGTTCGCCACTTAGCGGATGGGGTCGTTGCCGAGTAATCGGCGTAGCATGCCGACTTGACCTGCGTGTAACATCTCGTGATGAGCGCAGAAGAGGAGGCACCCCAATTTGGTGGGATAGGCTGCATACGGATCTTCGACAGGGTCATTTAGTTGTTCAAGAGGATACGTGGCGAGCTCTTCCATCGACTGACGATAAACTCGTTCAAACACATCATGAATCTCTTCAATCATTGGATAAAAATCCGGATCCTGATTGGGAGTGGTTCCACGCGAAAACTTTTTCCGGAAGGCCGAAGACATTAATTCCGTGTCTTCTAATTGCCGACCACGTTGGCGGAAAAGCACCAGGCCATATTGAGCCATAGCCAGGTGCCCGATCTGCCAGGCAACATGATTAATCCCGGCAACAGGTTGTCGAAACCAGTCATTTTGGTCGATATCTTCCAATAGAGTTTTGGTGTAACGACGAGCGGCTGTGATTTGATCTATGGCCATTTGAAGATTAGCGGAATCGGACATGAGTCTCTTTTCGGCTGAAAACAACTATTAGGTTACTGGTATAAACCACATGACAACATCGTACTTAAAGCTTGCTGGTGGATATGTTTACGATCCATTAAATGGGGTGGATGGTCAAGTGCAGGATATATGGATCCTGGATGATAAAATTGTGGAGCCGCCGGCCCCGGGTGTCCGCGCCGGCCGGGTTATTGATATGGCTGGTTATGTTGTGATGCCCGGCGGGGTGGATATGCACTGCCATATTGCTGGTCCTAAAGTCAATATGGCGCGCAAAATGCGACCGGAAGATAAACGCCGTGATTCTATTGTCGAACGCACTTTAAAGACACACAGTGGAACGATGGGCAGCGTGCCGAGCACCTTTGCTATTGGCTACAAGTATATCGGGCTTGGTTATACCACAGCTTTTGATGCTGCCGTCCCCCCCCTTTCGGCTCGACATGCTCATGAAGAACTTGAAGACACCCCTTGTATCGATAAAGGGTTTTTCGTTCTTACCGGTAATAATCATTTTGTGATGAAGTCGATTGCTGATGAGGAACCCGGAAAGCTAAAAGGTTTTTTGCCGTGGTTGTTGGGAGCGGCAAAAGGCTATGCTCCAAAGCTTGTGAATCCCGGCGGTGTCGAAGTGTGGAAACATCACCCTAGAGGAAATGTAGACACGATTGATCAGATCGTGGATCATTATGATGTGACACCTCGTCAAATTATCTCAGGATTGACGAGAACGGCCAATGAGATCGGTTTGCCTCATCCTGTCCACATCCATTGCAACAATCTGGGAATGCCGGGTAATTACTCGACCACTCTCAATACCATGGATGCGTTAGAAGGGCATAAAGGCCATATCACTCATATCCAATTCCATAGTTATGGTGGAGGCGAAGGTGTAGAGGAGACGTTCTGTAGTCGTACTCAGCAACTTGCTGATTATGTAAATACGCATGACAACATCACCGTCGATGTGGGTAATATCATGTTTGGGGAAACAACAAGCATGACCGGAGACGGCCCGCTGGGCTATTATCTGCATAATGTATATGGGACAAAATGGTTCAGCGCGGATACAGAAATGGAATCCGGATGTGGTATTGCTCCCATTAAATATCGTAATGAAAGCCTCGTTCACGGCCTGCAATGGGCGATTGGTTTGGAATGGTACCTACTGGTAGATGACCCGTGGCGTGTTGTCATGAGCACCGATTCTCCGAATGGCGCATCTTTTCTTGCCTACCCTCAGATTATTCGTTTGTTGATGGACAGCACCTATCGGAACGATATATTGAAAACAGTTCATCCGGAAGTGGTGAATCGCTGTATTCTTGCTGACCTCAAACGGGAATATACACTGAATGAGATTTGTATTATTACCAGAGCGGGCCCAGCTAAAATCCTCGGCTTAAAGAACAAAGGTCATCTGGGGCCTGGAGCAGATGCTGATATCACGGTTTATCTGCCCCATGAAAATAAACAAATCATGTTCGAATTACCAAGGTATGTTTTTAAGTCAGGTGTGTTGGTAGTGGAAGATAGCGAAATTCGTGAACCCGTACAGGGTAAGACGTTCCACGTTGACCCGGATTATGATTTGGAAATTGAAAACGATATTTCAGATTGGTTTGAGAAATACTATTCCATAAGGTTTCGAAACTATCCTATTCAGGATGGATATTTACATAAAACGGAAGTTGTGGATTGTGTTCAGAACGATGAATCATCAAGTAAATCAAATTGAGCCAGGACGTTAGGGTCTGGCTTGATCTCGGCCTGTTTTAACGCAGCCAGATAATCCTTAGGTTGATTCAGATTAAGTAGGCTGGAAAGTTCGGGATCAGCAAAAAGCAGATCTTGAGTTGGAACAAGGACAGTCTCCACCTGTTCAAATAGAAACAGAGGTCGTTGTTGGCCGGCATCTAGTAATCGATCAATCACGGGGATTACGGAAGTTCGGTAAACGGCCGCCAGTGGATGACGAAATCCGTCTTCCACAACAACAGCTGCCTCGGCATTACCGAGTCGGCTTGCGACTGCCTGCACAAATTCAGGCTGAAGCAAAGGGACATCACAACTGGTGACGTACGCAGCAGTGTTGGGGAGCGTATTATCATCGTGTTGCTCCAAAGCTCGTAGGCCCATACGAATGCCTTCCAAAGGGCCTTGTTCGGGCTTTCGGTCCTGAGTGATCAGGAGATGATCCGGTAATTCGGGTAAGTGCTGGGAATCTGCTTTGACGGCGATAACCGGCGATGTTACCTGAGACATGATTCGAATCACACGCTGCAGCATTGTTTCGTTGCCAAACGGCAACAGGGCTTTGCTATGACCCATACGGCGGCTGTTGCCGCCACAAAGAACAATTCCGGCAAGTGGTTGGTTTGATTCGCTCATGGTGATCCTTTTAATAATTCGAATATATAGAGTTTATAACTCCCCAGGCGTTGCTTTTATAGATAAGAATGAATCATGGCCTTAGAACTAACATACAACGGTAATACGAATATTCCTGTTGAGATCGAGGGGATTACCCCGGATATATTAGAGCAGTTGTCACTGGCAGAAATCGAACAGCTTCGGATCTTCCATGGGAAAGACAAATGTGTCCTCGCGGATTTCTTCAAAATCACCGGAGACGCCTCCGATCTACAAATGCATCTGACCGGACAATTAACCGGAGTCCATTGGATCGGGACGAAGATGCAGCGCGGCTCGATTATCATCAATGGAGATTGTGGCCGCCATCTTGGGAGTGAAATGCGAGGTGGATCGATCACGGTTAACGGAGATGCCGGTGACTGGATTGGGGCTGAGATGAAAGGCGGGCTGATCCATGTTCATGGAAATGCGGGCCATCAGGTAGGAGCGGCCTATCGCGGTAGTGAACGAGGGATGAATCGTGGGACAATCATTGTTGATGGGAACGCAGGTAATGAAATAGGCCTGACGATGCGTCGCGGTCTGATTGTGATTGGCGGTCATGCAGGAGATCTGATCGGATTTAATATGCTTGCCGGCACGATCATGGTTTTTGGCAGTTCAGGCATTCGTCACGGTGCAGGTATGCGTCGTGGGACCATTGTTTTTATGGGCGACGATCAACCCCAACTTCTTCCCACTTTTCGTCAAGCAGTGAAGTATCAGCCCGAATTCATGAGAGTGATGTTGCGAAAACTCGTACAGAATGGCTTTGAAGTTCCAGATGAAGCTTTGCGTGCTTCTTATAATCTTTATCACGGTGATATGATCGATGGTGGTCGCGGAGAAATTCTTCTGCGGGCATAAAGCTTCTTCATTCACGTTCATGAAGTTCAAAGCCAAGCTGAATTAGTTTCTGGCGGATCGCCGCATTACTTAATGCATTTACAAACTGAGTGACCGCTGTTTTATTGCGACGTTTGGTCGGGATGATAAAGTCAAACTCTTCGTCAGCCAGGGGGATGAAATCCAGCGCTGGACTGAGGACGCCCTTAATGGCCACGCCCCAGTCTGCAGATCCGTGTTCAATGCTTGCGGCCACGGCGTGATGGCTCTTGGATTGCATCGAGTAGCCGGTCGGTTTCGTCCCGGGCTGGCAGAATAATTGATCGATCAGTATTCTAGTTCCGCTACCACGATTTCGATTGACCATATGGATAGACGGGTCCATCATGACTAACTGAATAATCTCTTCGACGGTCTTCCCCTTAAAACGGGAATCTCCCTGCCGGAAGATAATGCCTTGCGTTCGTTTGTAGCCTTTGATCAGTTCCAGTGAATCGTCAAGTAGATGTTCGTTATAGGATGTACCAGCAACATTCAACAAGTGAACACCGGCAATATCACATTCGCCTCGCCGCGCAGCTTCCACTCCGCCCGTGGAACCAACGGTCATCAGTTTGCTGTGAGTGCCAGACTGTTGTAGAGTCGAGAGGATCAGATCCAGCCCGACGCAGTGGCTTCCAATTACCACCAGATCGGCGATGACCAATTCTTTTCCTAAAAGCGTAACGCTGACAGGACTATCCTCATCCAGTATCTCGTGGTGACGGTCAATGGTAATGAAGCCGTCGGCATGGCTGAAGGTAGTGACACTACCACTGCCTTTGCCCATGGGATACGCGATTAACGAGTTATCATCCGGACGTTGAACTATCCCCACCAGTAAGTATTCAGTGCGTCCGATTTCTGAACGCACTCGAACCGCCATTTTTGCGTCGAGCGGTGTTGTATCGACGGGGGTATTTCCGGCTAATTGGCGAATGACCGGAGCAACGAATTCATGGAATGTAAAAATAGCAGAGGTTGGGAAGCCGGGTAGAATGACTACCGGTTTTTGTTGCGTTACTGCTAGACAAATCGGCTTGCCTGGCTTGAGTGCTACGCCATGAGCGACGATGCCTGGATCGTTGAGTTTTGCGACGACTTTGTAGGAGATATCTCCCTCGCCCTTACTAGTTCCACCGGAAAGTAGAACGACATCACAATCCGAGATGGCCTGACTCAACAAAGCCTGTAATTGCTGTTCATCATCCTGAACGATTCCGAGTATGACAGGTGAGCCACCAAGTTCGGTTACCGCGTCT